>Ga0123352_10005917_pt1 | contig 18583 bp, 13 predicted proteins | sample TergutLab28metaG_FD_89700 | JGI IMG/M metagenome (GOLD analysis project Ga0123352, IMG submission 89700) | Labiotermes labralis P1 segment gut microbial communities from Petit-Saut dam, French Guiana - Lab288 P1 | ecosystem: Host-associated > Arthropoda: Insects > Digestive system > Gut ... | reverse complement strand
TAAGTTTTATTTCATGCCTCTACATGTTTCGAGCACATGTGCTCATCATCAGGAGGTCAAAATTGCATTACACAGCCTCTGGTATCATCACACCTATAGGTGGCCGTCTCGTGCACGAGATGAGATGCACGGTCAGCAAAACGTCAAAAACAGCATTTTGTTTTCAATAATTACTTTTCGAAAATCGCGCCACTTATGAGGTAATGTAGAAAAATATTGTAGAGCAGGGCGGGCAACAGGAGACAATATGGCGCAAGCGCATTACCCGCTGGATACCTAAGGCTAGACGTGCACATTCAGACTACGTAATACTTACTTTTGTCCACTGCAACATAGTTGCACGATCGCGCCTCAATATTAGGTTATACGTACATTGCCTGTCTTTGACACAGGGCCACCCTTCTTCTTCAATACCGTGGGCCACATGGAGAGACGATATACATTTTCCAGGCCTTGCATGGTCTTATTTCGTAACACTTGGTTGTATGAGAGCATTAGTATGCAAACAGTCTTTTATTACGTAGCCTGGAAGCTACGGCATTAGCACAATTCTTTGTGTTAGTACGGCTTTGCGAAAAGAGGCTTTATGCTATACAAGAATTGTGATGGAATGGTCTCTCCGCTCGACAGCATTATTGATTCTGGGTGGTAAAAATGGTTGCTAGAGCGTAGAAATGTGGAAGATCCAATGTGATTCTGTAGTGGACTATAAATGTTTACCGCCAGTTTTAAATACGATATATCGACCCGGGAGCGCACCCAAAAGTGGTCCTTCCGCCCCACAATTCATATTTAGGAATCACAGATCTTGTAAACACGATAACATCAAATGTTACACGTGGTTTTCCCTTAAGTCTAAATCAGCCACTGAAATCAGGTAATTACTATTACATTAGAATTTTGAGAAATGAAGTAAAAAATGGGAAGTTTTAGACAAAATTAAAATACGACATGAAACATAGTGATTGGAATTGGTTGCATTAGTCATAGAACGTTTAATTATATTTGTATGTATGTAGGTGTATAAAAGCAGATGCAAGAGGGTTATGTTACAGTAGTACTGCTTGATTTTTATAACTTATATTTCAAGTGGAACATAAATTATAATTAGCCAATGGGTCATCTCTCCTCAGTTAAAAATTCTGGGTGAGAACCTGTTGTGTCAGCCAACCATCTTGTAGGTGGATACTAAAGGCCCCTAATTTTGGACGATGCTAATAGAGGTGTAATTTTGATGTTACATTTTATGCATAGTTGTACAATTGCAACCCCATAATTCGTATCATATCCATCTACCAGATTACCTGTATTAAACACAAAATTATAATCAATCACAATATTTTTGCGTGAGTGTTTGTGAGTCACATCTTGTCAGTCAAGAATGTCGAAGAGCTTACAACAAAACAGAATAATTTTGAACTAAATTTTTTTATTGGTAGATTGGTATCCACTGATTGCTTTCCTCAAATCCTCTCACGATTCATTCATTTGTAGGGAAAAAATGTAATTCCACCCGGAGTATTTAAGATGTCACGTTTATTGTATTTGGGAAACTTTTACAATGCTACGGTCAGCGGCCGCGCGGTTTTAAGTCTAGGTTTCCAGCCGCTTGCTTGCTGGGATTGCGAATTCGAATCCCGCCGGGTGTATAGATATCTGTCTGTTGAAAATGTTGTGTGTTGTCAGGTGGAGGACTATGGTACTGGCTGATCCCTGTTCTGGAGGAGTCCTACCAAGTATATGCATATCACTGAGTCCGTTCTCAAGCAACAACAACAACAACAACCCTCTGCTCCTACAATGAGTAGGTAGAAGAAGTCAGAATTAAAAAAAAAAAACTTTTACATAATCATTTTTAGATTTAATTTATTTTACATTGTAAAGGATCTAGTTTATAATCCTGACGAGACCGTTAGATTTAATTACACATAACATAATTAAGTACTTTATGGCAACTTATTTTCTTTCTCCAAGAATGTGGTGTAACAGGGGCCCAAAGTTTTCCCATGAGCAGATACGACATCACGGGCTTGTTGCACTGAAGCGAGTGCAAAACACGATAAAATCAGGAATTGTGTTTAAATAATGTTTGGAGTTTGACATTCAGAGGACCGTGCATCGTGATATATTCTTATAATAACACCAACGAGATGCACTAATTTCTCAAATTTATTTTTGGAATAGAACTCCACATGTTTCGGACAGTATCTCTGTCCATCATCAGGAGTCTAGCACTGTACACACATCAACAGGTATATATCATACAATGCTAGACTCCTGATGATGGACAGAGAAACTGTCCGAAACATGTAGAGTTCTATTCCAAAAATAAATTTGAGAAATTAGTGCTTCTCGTTGGTTTTTTTTATTATAAGAATATTTGGAGTAGTGACGAAATTACAATTTTGTTGTTTGTATTGATCAGCGGTTTGAATAAGATATATCGCGAGAGTATTTTGGACTTAGAACGCAGCAGATTTTGAGAGAGTCGTTAAAACTTGTACCAGGCTGGCACCAGTCATCTTACCCCCGAGGGGGACTTTTATTTTTATTGGCTGATCGGGAATATTGTGTCGCGGCAACCCCATAAACTGTAGCACCTGCCCACATTTTCCTCCTCGTCTCGCAAAATGTGAGATTTGTTGCGACTAGTGTAATGTCTGATGTTACAAGTGTCATACAGTGGCGGCTCGGTTAGTTGCCATACCAAGGTTTAATAATTTGTTATTCCAAAATATATTTTTTTCAGAAGATTTAGACATAACTGTTGAGTTTCCAGTTATGATTTTTGTTACATCTTAGCGGTCATACTTTTGAGTTCCTCACCACACGAACATTCGGATTTAACATCCATATGTCCGTGCATCGCTAATATATGCGTAGCGTATAACCAACAAGATGCAAAATATCACAATTAATTTATTTTTGTAAGACGCTGTACATGTTTCAGGCCGTTTTTCCGTCCATCATCAGGAGCTCAAAACTGCACATACAGCGTCAGGTATTTGTCAGATCATACTGCTACCTGCTGCTAGCAGCTAGCTGTGTGTGCAGTTTTGAGCTCCTGATGATGGACGGAAAAACCGCCTGAAACATGTACAGCGTCTTACAAAAATAAATTAATTGTGATATTTTGCATCTTGTTGGTTATACGCTACGAAAACACTCAGATCTTTGCACGTGTTTGCAAATTTGGAGATGTAGAGCAGAAACCAGAAAAAAAAATTCGGAAGGACATAAGATGCAGGAGAAAGGGAATGAATCCAAATCAAAGAGAGGAAGTAAAGTAGCCAGTCAAGCAGTTAGTAGCACTCTCAGTCATTCAGCAAAGTAACTTGACTGCAGTAAATTTGCCAATAACACAATACATCAGCTGCCAGCTCATCAGATAAACAAAAATGCAACAAATCTAAAGTTGCATTCGTTCTTAATTATGTTTTACGTCATTGTGACATATCGGGGTAGGAGTACATTTCCACATTTTTTTTAAATCCCAGCACTAGTTCGAGCTCCATGTCCTTTCAGCTTTACTCCCGAAAAAAGTTTGCCCTTTACCCAATTGGACAGGTGGCTGAGTGTTCCTGTCATATAGCCAAGCAATCAGTCGTTCAGCAATAGTTAATCTAGTTCATAAGTGCTAGTAGGACAGTCAGATTCTCAGATATCCATCTGTTTAATCAAGCAGTCAGCTTATCAGTAAGACACTGTAACAGCCATGTCAACCTGTCAGCCAAGCACTCATCAGGCAGCGAAACAGTAAGACATCTCAACTAGCAAGTCAAATTGTGAGCCATCTATCCAGCCAATTAACTACCTAACCAGTAAAACCGTTAAAAATCCGGTAAGCCTGCCAATGACCAACAGGACCAACCACCTTATTATCCAATCAGACAGTTCAAAAATAAGCCGGCCTGTTAACTGTCTGTCCACCAAGATATCCAGGTAACCATTGTGATACTTAAAGAAACCAGTTAACCTGCCAGATAGGCAGGCCATCCAGTCAAACCGACAGATATTCAACCAGGCAGTATGTATCGTACTGCGGCCCTCAGCAGGTTCCTATCCTGATGGTGCGTGTCACATTTCTGACAGCATCCCGTCCTACTTTCGGCTTCTCAACTAAGATGGATGAATGCCACAGACAGTACTCCCATCGCGCATTTCTTAAAATAGCCTCTCGCTGGTGGTTAAGCAAAAAATTCATTTCTCTCCGCAAGAAAGAACATCATCGCACATCAAGAGCCTGTTGTGGCAATTTAGATTGTGCCATGTTAAAGTCTGCATGTTTTCTTTTGTTACCAAAATTCATGGGCGGAAGTATCTGCCTATACCAGTGTTTGTATCGTAGCTCATGATGCTTGCTTAACAGTAATGAAACGAAATGCGAGACTCCGCTCTTTTATAAGACAATTAAGCTAACTGCGCCTCATCAACGGAAGAGGCTATTAAGTTCGTAATGAAATGCTCAGTTTTAACCATACCATTTTACCGCTCGTTTTATTCTACTTTGTCCCTCACACACATACATTTCGTGACATTAGGCTGTTTTTTTCTTTTTTGTGGCTCAGACCAAATCGGGTCTTTGCCGCCTCATTTTTTGGGGTTTCGGGATCAGATGCAATAGGACACGCAAAACCGTTAAACTGCTCTACACAAGTGATCAGCTCGTCGCAGAGGCCGCTACCTGCACAGCACACAACAGACCCAAGAGACGGACACCCGTGCCCACAGCAGGATTCGAGCCCGCGATCCCAGCGTTCATGAGTCTTCAGATCTACACCTCAGACCGCATGACCACCGGGATCAGCACTGCATTGTATAAGTGTGGCGGTTTGCTCAACCTAGCGTGAGTGAAGACATCCTTTTGTCCAGTTAACTCCAGATCCTTGATCTGGAGTATTTCCTGAATATTAAAATTTGTTATACTTTCACTTTTTTTCGTATGCCATATTGATAATTCCAGCCTTCTGTTAAGTGACGCTGTATTCTTCGGCGTCCAGTGCCTTCGAAGTGTGGCTCATTACTCTTTCAACGACTCAGAATCCCATCCCAGTAGACTTGAAACCTCAGCAATATCTCATTGAGAACCTCAAATTTTTCTAACGCCTTTTTAATATCTTTTTTTTTAAAAAAGCTATGCTTGTGGTTCTCGCTGATGTAAGTACGGAAGATATTGTTCTCCGAATTGTAACACCCTGTAGCTTAGAATATATTTACATTCTTTGGAGAACGCTTCTCTCTGTATTCAGGGTAGAAAATTGAGACTGATCAGGGCTTCCCCCGAAATAACAGTAAGATTTCTACCAGAATGTACGGCTTAACATTCCAAAATACAGTAATTTTGATTTCGTTTTGACAATTACTAACTTCATCGACTTCAGGAGTTAATGGTCATTTAGAGGTCCTCGCCTTTGAAGGAACCCGCACACCTCTACGAAAGCTGGCCAATCGTCTCTAGTCTGATAGAGACACATACTTTCGCAGTCCTGTAAGTTATACAGTAATGTTACCCTCCTATTTAGGTATGAGTTATAACTGTCCTCTTATTGACTGGCTGTGCTATTGCGGTGTATTTTGGTACTCACGATTTACCTCAAACTGTATACCGTCTTGTGTTAGGATTACGGAAAGTGATGCTGACAAATTACTTTGAACGGAACGGTTATGAATAATTGACGCACTATACCTACAATAATTGACGCAATATACCTAAAATAATTGACTTCTATACCTACAATAATTGACGCACTATACCTACAATAATTGGCGCACTATACTTACAATAATTGACGCAATATACCTAAAATAATTGACCTCTATACCTACAATAATTGACGCACTATACCTACAATAATTGACGCACTATACCAACAATAATTGGCGCACTATACCTACAATAATTGACGCACTATACCTACAATAATTGACGCACTATACCTACAATAATTGACACACTGTACCTATAATAATTGACGCACTATACCTATAATAATTGACGCACTATACCTATAATAATTGACGCACTATACCTACATTTCCCTAGAAGGTCTGACAAAAACCACAAAAATTCAACTTAGAATCGCCGCTGTCAGGGTCAAAATTTTAATGGACCGCTTCCCCTTCCATTCCAACAAATGTAAAACTCCAACTTTATCGCCGATAAATCAGATAAGTTATTTTATCAGCTTGTTGTACTTTATGTAAGAAATTAACGTTTCTCATAAATCGCGTTACTGACTTACTGTTGACAAGAAAGTTCAGCCTCTCAGATCATGATACAACAGCCACAGCTGCTCAGAATCTTGTAGCGAAGCCAGAAATAGTTTCAATGTCGAGTGGACGCGCCAACCAGTGCGTCGTAGCTACAGAGGGATATGTATGTAGTGTTTCGACCGCAGGTATGTTGCGCGAATTCCCACATACCACACCACCCTATGTAACGTCGCTAAGCATTCGGTCGTTCTTTGTGGAACGAAGCTTCTTATCACATTACACGAGGTCGGATTATTTGTGACGCGAAGCCTACTAGAAGTCCTGCAGTAAATCTGACCCTATTTTTACACAGAGACATTTCCATACATGTTGTTTACATTCCTGACCGAAAGTTAGAAGCACAACTCTTCACAGAAAAAGGACAGAATTAGGTCTGTGTAGTATAAATGTGTGAATAAACTGCCTAATTTCTATGACACTCTTTACAGCATTACTAAAATCAGTCTCATTACAAGCCCAAGGTACCCAGAGGGTTCCAGGAAGTTAAGGTTCCCAGATTACGTGACAATGGCCCAGGATGGTGGTAAGGTTGTCAGCCTTACGCACCGGCCGTTTTTACCCCCAGGAAATACTCCTGGTACTCATTTCTGTTAGAGGCTGAGTCGACAGCAGGGCCATAGTGCGATCGGAAGGGTTATGTCGATGATAAATTCCCAATGACACCATCTGGAATCGAACCAACGACCTTCCGATTTGTAGCGCAGCGCCTTAAGCACTGTGATACCGCGGTCCCCTTAACAGCATTACTCCAACGTGCATTTTTGACGCATTCAAGACGATGTTGTTAACGGCTCCGTCATTCTGGGAAGTGACAACGTGTAGCTGGGTGATACAGAAGTCTAGAGGTTTAGAGGTACGAAACCTCTGGATTCTTGAAGCTCAAAGCATTATGTGTTTTCCCCCGAAACGTCAGTTGTCTATTGTGCGACGTGGCGTCATATTCCGCAAGAAACGTCTTCTCAAGTCTTCGATGTTCTGCGTTTACAGATCGAGGTCGGCGGATGTTTTACCTTACGCAAAAATAGATCCTCACAAACATTATATTTCAGAATAGAAGCCACAGCAACGTGGGACGCATTACGCTCTGTGTCTCTTTACGCGTCTGTTTCCCAATTTCATACCGATTTGATTAATTTGTGTTTAGTTTCGAAGTTATTGGCTTGCGGCTCAGTTTATTAACATCAATACCAGATGTCAGCACACTTTTATATTACTGTTGTCGCTTACTGCGGCGTCATTAGAAATAGCCGGCAAATTATAGATCTGCACTCTTCTGTGATATTAAGCAGTCTATGCTGCTCGTTTCTTACCGACGTTTCGGGACCACCTATCAGTCGCATTTTAAAAGCTCAAGAAGTTTTGTATTTCTTGATGTCGGCAAGATGTTACCAACATACACTGCGTAACATCGCAGAAGAGCGCAAGATTTTATCTACTTCGCGACGGAAGCCTGGAATCACGTAACGCATAAGTAGTTTGAGCGTAACAGATGTTACTCGGGACACCCGACTGACTCCGCAAAGCACTTCGATTTGTTGACCCAGATAGTTGTGGGTTACACAAATGCAGTGTATTCGTGTTCATTCAGCTACCAACGACCCTGCATGGTGTAGATACAGGTAGCAAGGTGCTAAGTGTACACAAGAGTACCGCAGCATTTTAAGACAAGATATTGTCTCTCGGTACGGATATACTATTCGTACACTACAAAAAATGAAGCAGACATTCGAACATCTTTACCAAAATGCAAGGTCAGTTTCTCATATTGCTAAGTCTGGGCGCTCGTATTCGGGAGATTCCTGTTCATCGTGATTTTAGTCCAGACATGCGAGGGAAGTGTTAGTGAAACAGATCTTACCAAGCGTGATTCCTTGTAAATTATTTCTAAGTCATTATTTGTTATTCAGCCTGTCAGCTAGGTAGAAATGCTGAAGGTGTATTTTCACAAACCGTCGATAAATAGACAAGCCGACGCTACCGGTTGTGCTCGGTGACCTCCTGTCTCTTTCCAATCACATCTGAGCTCTTTCAATTAGAGACTTGCCCTGCTGGCTTAGGACCAGAATTTATACCTCAAAGCCTCCCGGTGCCAGTCAGTTGAGATTAAAACTCGTTTTGTGATTTGGCTTTTCACAAGACGTATACCCATGCACTTCTGCACGGAAACAACGACACATTCGCCAGTTTACAGTATATCAGTCGCCATTACATTTGTTATATATGAGATGCATTTAGAAGCCAAGTTACGTTCTCTTGCAAAAGAGCGTAACGTTTTGCCATAATGTCACATTGGATATGTACGGTTTCCACACGCATTCATTCCTACTTTACCTATAAACTGGCTTCGTTGAACATTTATATGATGTCTTACTATTTGATGTATGTTTGTCCGTGCAGTCTAGTATAAGCGTAGAAAAGAAAACCAACTGGATGCTACTGAATGCTTTATTGCACTTATAATCTGCTCAACATGTTTCGGGCACTTATATGCCCATCATCAGGAGCTCGAGACTATACTGGTGTTATTGCCGCATATGGTGTGTAATGCCTTGGTTGCTGGTGGTCGGTTGTTAGGAGCAGAGCAGAAGGCTATGCTCTCGAGCTCCTGATGATGGGCATACATGTGCCCGAAATATGTTGAGCAGATTATAAGTGTAATAAAGCATTCAGTTGCATCTAGTTGGCTTTCTTCTCTACGCGTATGTCTCACTATATATATATATATATATATACACTTAATTTACAGCCATGAATTTTATCGTTTTGTTCAGTAGTAAATATATTCAAAATATCCTAAACATATTGGTCGTAATAAGCTCTATTATGTTTTGACGCGTGGTACGTTGTTGATTTATTAAAGAAACGATTTTCTTGGTGCCTGTTAATTCGGACGGTTTCTCCGTCCATCATCAACAGTCTAGCACTGTACACACAGCAATGGTGTGTGTAATACAGGTTATGCTGACTGCTTGTACGCGGGATCAGGATGTTCCATCCTGATCCCGCGTACAAGCAGTCAGCATAACCTGTATGACCTATACCTTTCGCTGTGTGTACAGTGCTAGACTCCTAATGATGGATGGAGAAACCGTCCGAAACCTCTAGAGTCCTAATCCAAAAACAAATTTGAGATATTAGTGCATCTCGCTTGTTTTGTTACAAGAATGTATCGCGATTCACGGTCCTCTGAATGTCAAATTCTCATTTGTATTTTTTCCCCCAATATATCGTAAGGGCACCTTAGTTATTGTGTTAAAAGAGAGGAACGGCTTTCTTTTAACTTTTGAACATAATGTCCTTTTCTTGCTTCGTTATGTGTATTTTATACTGAGTTCCCACAACAAAAACATTCAGTGATTTGGAGATATACTTTCCCCGCTGACAAAGTACTGAACTACCGTAACTTGATATAAGGTCCCTTAAAATAATTCTTCGTAGTCAGTGGCAACTGTTTTAACATACTTAGATGTTCTGGTACTCTGTATATCGCTCATACCATAAGGTTTTATATGGTTCTCACAATGAATAGCAGGATTACATATTGCAGGTAATTTAACTGTATGAAGACTGTATTATTATACATTACTTACTTACTCACTCCATGGAGCAGTCCTTCTTGAGAATCTAACCAGTTCTCAGCTAGTAACGAAATTCACCACATTTTATGGAATCCGAAATTTCATTACCGTATTTACAAGTGCCCGCCCACTGTCCCTTTCCTCAGCCACCTCGATCCAGTCCATGCCCTAACATCCCATTTCCTAAAGATCCATCTCAATATGATCCTCCCACCTACGTCTCGGTCTTCCAAGTGGTCTCTTTCCCTCAGGTTTCCCAACCAAAACTCTGTATTCGCCTCTCCTCTCCCCCATACACGCTACATGCCACCCATCTCATTCTTCTCGATTTTATCACTCGAACAGTATTGGGTGAGGAGTGCAGATCGTTTGGCTCCTCATTATATAGTTTTCTCCAATCCGTTGTTACCTCGTACCTCTTAGTTCCAAATATTATCTTCAACACCCTATTCTCAAACATCCTCAGCCTACGTTCCTCCCTCGATTATTAAACATTATATTCACTAATATTCACTTTGTGCCACGCAGAGAACACATTGTGTTTTCCGATTAGAAAGACAAGCCTCTTAATCCTGAATAGGAAACAATTGATGTATACTTAATAATTACATGTATCAGTCCGGTTTCAACCCCAAGTCATTCTACGTGCACTGTATTGTGGGAAATCTGACATTCAGACAAAAGTCTGTCAAAATGCTTCGTAATTCTACAGTCAGTGCTGTTCCGCTAATGCTTCCTAGCGCTCATATTTCATTTACCACAGACATCACGTAATCTAAACTGAGCAGCTAACAACGTCCGTAACAAAACACAGACTTGTAAGAAACACATTACGACAAGGCAGGACAAAACATGGTCTACCTAATACCTTATATTGACAATTGCTTTATGTGCGGTACAATGGAACTTGATCTTCAAACGTCTGAAGGCAGGATATTTGCAGCTACTGTGAGAGGTTTTTTTTTGACGTAAGAACATGCTTGCAAAATGCTATATATGTGAACATTAATCTTTCAAAAGGGGGTTTCTTCTGCTTAACAAAAGATTTCCCAAACATGAATTCTTTCCTTTATGTTTTTTTTCCCAGTAGTCCAGTATGAATCAAAAACTGTACTGGTGATGCAAATTCGCAGTGGGGAGATGTTGTAGAAAAAGAGTTACTAAAATCTTCCCAAAGTTAGGTGCAGTAGTGATGAAGAGCAGAAGAAACTTTTTTGGCAAGTGAACAAATTTTTTTTTCCCCACTCTCTTCATCAGTGTTTGTTTAACAGCACGAAAATGCCTCGGGCGCGCATGTGCTTGCGTTCGCGTGATTCCATAGATTGGCTCCCCTCCATAACTCCTTGTAGCCCTTACGCTTCACTTTCGAATTTCCCCTAATTAATCTCCAGTCGATTAAAAATTTTGTTTCCGATATATGTTGGTAATAACACATAAGTGGTTCAATTACCTGTCACGTGTACAGATATAAAAGTGTAGTGCAGATCTTTATAAGATTTTGGAATGCCACAGTCACCATCATATATAGTTGCTCTAGTTTAGAGAATAAGGGATATCAGGGAATGTCCGGCTGTGTGCCGTAAGGAATCACGTTCAGCATTTTGAATATATTAGTATGAAGATGTTGTCTAAATATAGCGTCACAAGTAGCAGTGTTGTCTATGGCAGAAGGAACGGCCATTACGGAATTTAGGGGAAGAGAGCCTATATTGGACCCCCTGAAAACGAATGTTTTTTACGTGAAAGTTGAAGGAACAGAAGTGAACTGATGATTTCCTCTCATAGATGTATCCGTTAGGAACTGAACCACGTACGTATTAGTCTTACGGCACAAGAGAATATGTTAAAAATATCTAAAAGGAACATCACTCCAATTTTAGCACAAGCATTCCTGAATTTGACCACAGAACAGAACAGTACTTCACAGCGCCCATATGACATATATAGACTAACTCCCTATTCCAATTTGGAACCATCTCTCTCTCTTTCTCTCTCTCTCTATCTTTGTCTTCCCCCGTTTCTTATTTTGCCTCCCCCTCATATCCTACTTACCACAGAAATTGGGGATGAAGAAAAGGATACCCAAATTGAACTTCTGTATTAATGTGCTGAATTCAAAACACGTGCCGACCTGCAGATTGATAAACCCTACAACTTTAAAAATGTGTAAAGAAGGTTTTGCCCTCATTTTCTAAAATGGATCGCATAAAGAAGGTGCTCCAGGTCATAGCAGAACGCCATTGTTCTTCTCACCGAATGCATTCAGAGACTGCAAGGCACAGCACACAATACGAAGTCTCTAATTTTGTTCCAAGGAAGCTGTGTTTGCACATCTGTGGATGGAACTTCCTGAACTTAACAACACTCTTTCTGCAAAAACAGAAGTGGAAGTGAAAAATAAGGTGAAGCACATAAAGAACATAAGAAAGCAAGCCACAGCGCGCAACAAGTCCCGATCATTGCTGAACTATCTCCATTACTCAGATCCAATAAAACGTCTGACTCTTTACCACCGGAGTGACGACCGGTGCAATCCGTCAAATTCCAGGACGATGATTCAGTTTGCGAAGCGGTCTTCCCGCATGGCACGCTTTAGCAGAGTGCTGAGGAGCTCTCTGCCTTTTCCCAGAGAGTTTTGTAGAGAAACACAGCGGTACACGACGAATGGTAAAGCCTTGGGTGGCTTCATCCTGACCACTCGTGTTCTCTTGGATTCTCAGTATAGCTACATCTTCGGTGTAGTAATAAGAGTTACTGTTATCCAGTTATTCATATAATTTGTCAGTAAATTAGCTTATTTAGTTCATTATGGATGTGCAACTTGGCGAATCACACTAAGGGAAGTCTATAGACTGGGGAGAGCGTAACAGGATGATGTGACGAAGAACGTAATGTATAACATTATGTTTAAAAACATAATTTTTATTCGTGGGATCAAACAGGAGTGTGTGGTGAAAAGGGGTGTGTGGCACCTATGTGAATTAACAAAACACATATATGGCTTGGTTAGGGCAACTTGAGGAAATGAAGTCCCTTGGAAGACCTAGGCGAAGATAATATTTATTTACTGCAATTAGGTTGCTACCCGGTGGCAGTGGTTATTTTACATGTATACAAAACATGAAATGGATGGAAGGATAATATTAAAAATATAATAATATTAAAATATTATAAATAATATAATATAATAATATAATAAAATAGCCCGGACACTACTCCAGCCTAACCGCACCTAACCTCCAACATACAGCAAACTAAGAAGGACACGACCAACGTGGTAAACAATATCATAGTCGCGAGCTCCTGATGATGGGCATAGTAATGCTTGAAACATGTTGAGCCTATAAGAAGTACAATAAAATATGAAGTGGCATCTAGTTGGTTTTTTATTCTGCAGTTATTACAATGACGCACGGTCCAATAAACATCGAATGTTCCTTTCTCCTTCGCCGGAGAGTGAAGCTGACCACTTACCAGTCTTCAGCACTGAAATCATAAATGCATAGAGCTTTACGCTCAAGATCCCTGATATGTTTTCATACTATCTTATTTAGTAAAAGGGAAAACATGATTTTTACTTTTGAATCTTCAACTTGTAAAGAGGAAGACACGATAAAACGTCACACCACAGAAATTCTGGGGGAAAATAATGGGATATTCGTACTTGAGAGGATTGCTGTAACTCTTTCCGTGCTGTAAGCGACATTTGTTCATTAATGGTGATAACAGTCTCGTCTCTGAGTCTTATCTCTGTCTGACATCGTAAGTAATAATTCCATTTCTTGTTTCCCGCCCTTCTTAAAATAGTTTCTCGATTCGACTAGTGAAAGTCACATTCAAGTCGTCCGTCTTTAATGCGTCTGCAATATGGGGCCTGGTGAGCAATGGAGACGTGTTTAATGAAATGTACGTGGAATGGAAGGTATTCAGATTAATCCCAAAGAAATGTTAATATTTACTGGACTGAAATTATAGAGAACAGATTTCAAATCCACATTGTTTTGGTGATGTTGATTAATCATTGAAGTCAACAAAATAGTCGTTTTTCGTCACAGCCAGAAACAAAAGTCCGAATTCCTTATCAGTATCCGTCGTGGGAAGTATCCACCCAATTTCGACACACGATTTCCATTATCGTGTTGAAAACATGAAGAAAATATTGCAATTTCACGAAGATTACAGTATTTACCGGTGTGCATGCTTTAATATCCGTTATTAAATATGCAAAAGTTTCGTACTTTTTCTCCCCAAAACACTGGTGATAAAAAGCCTTAGTTTCGGAGTGTTCTAGTTGTTCCGGGACCGTAATTTCGTCTCTGTTGTCGTCACACATCGTGTATTTAATTCGATAAAGAAACTCATTCCCTGGTATCGTCTGACGTCACCACTTAAGAATAACGGAACGCCAAACCGTGCAGTGACAGAGGAGCTGGGGTCAGGCAGATGTCCTATGTAAATGCGACATCAAAGTGTTCGGACCGAGGAGAAAACCTAATTAGAGGCGCCGCCACTAGGACAGTTGCGGGTTTCGCAATTCATTAAATGGTGCGGGTCTCGCGTTGGGGCTTCAGACATACGATATGTAGTCCTACCAACCTAAGCATTCAAATTTTTTGAAGCATATTCTCCCTGGAATTGCGGGGACAAAATGTGTAAAGCGTGTTGCATGTTGAGAAGACAGGGCAAAGGGCGTAAAGCTGTGAAGGGAAGTAATTGTGAGTAATTCTGCTTCAGACTTACAGACGTAAACTTCATGATAACAGCATATTGTTATTTGAGGGTTGTTTGACCATGCTTTTTCCTCATGAAATAAAGTGAAATGCCAACTTGATGCAACTAGGTAATTTTATTGATGTATTCTTAGCTCGACATGTTTCGTGTACATATGCCCATCATCAGCAGCATTAGATGTTGAGTTGCAGGATATGGTTTTCTGCAACACAACATCTAATGCTCCGAAACATGTCGAGCTAAGAATACATCAATAAAATTACCTAGCATATTGTTAGTCAGTAGTTAATGTCAAAAAGAGTTGCATTAAATGCCCGAAAATTAGGGTTTTTAAAATAAAAATATTTGACTGTAGGCTATGTTTCAATACGTATTTGTGGACTGGAGACTACCCCGCTCGCCCTCTTTCGTTTCTTGTGGAGCTTGGGTGAAAAACGATCAAGAAAGTAGCACGCCACAACGTGGGATACCTGCTTTTCAGGAAGTTCAATTCGGGTCACGTAGTACACAACCGAATTTACACAGTGTTAAGTTTTTTTTTGAAGCACTGATTTTCCTTGTAATGCTGAGAAATGTGACGACACTACACTACTCTGATCTGACTGCTCGGTAAGGAAGATATTTCAACTCTGCCTTGCGACAACTGAAGGCTTTTTAAGAAGGCTCCCCCAAACCCCTGTTTCGATTAGTTATATTTCCCACCCTTGGCCAGGATCTGTAAAAACAATGGACGTGATTATATCGCCTCACTGTAGTATCTAGTGCTGGACACTTTTGAACAAAGTATAGAGCGTCTGGGTTCCATACAGGGCGAGAAATATAAAGGCCAGCTGCGTTAGTGAATGCACGGGAATAGCGTAGTCAGTATAACACCTTACTGCGGGCTGGACGGTCCGGGAATCTAATCCCGGTGGGGGGCGACCTTATCCGCACCCGTTCAGAATGGCCCTGGGGTCCATTCATCCTCCTTTACAGTGGTTGCTGGGTTCTTTCCCGGAGCTAAAGCGGCGAGAGTGTGGCGTTGACCACCCTCCCATCTAGCGCCGAGGTTAAAGAAAGAGTAGAGCTCTACATCTGCTCCCTCTGTGGGCCTTCATGGCGGGTTGTAACGTGAGCTTCTCTTGTAGCTGTCCGAGTGTTAGATTTGCACGAAGGACTCTGCTGCGTGGAGTTAGAAATTCAAGATATGAGGTTCTTGCACCAGTCTGTATGCTGCAGAACGTCTTCTGGTTCATAACGTTGTGTAGCTGCCTCGTCTTTGAAGATACATTTCGGAGAAACCTGCCGTTTTTATCGTATGGACAGGCGGATTGGGCAACACATTTCTTGGAAACGTTTGAATATTTTTTTTTCAAAAGAGAACGTGACATTCAACCCATAATACTCCACACTGAACAAATGTTACGTACCTAAACGCCTTCAACTGACTCGATAAGTAATAATAACTGTATTCAACAGTCTGTGACGTAAGACCACTGAAGAGGCGATTTTGTAATTTCTCCCAAAATTACAATTGAGAAATGAAAGAATAGGCTGCGTTTGTTTTTCAACGGAGTTTCGATCCAGGCTGATAAATTATATCGGCCAGTTACCGCGTATTTTCCGTTTATTCCATATTTGTACCCAAGGATAATAAGTACAGCTGTGGGGGAAACGAAGATGTAGCAGTTTCAATAAGTATTACACAAACGTACGTCAGCACAATCTATTTATTCTATAGTATGGCTATATGTTTCGACTAGATATTAGTCATCATCAGGCCCCTACACTTACTTTACCAGATGCTTTGTCCACTTTGGGATCCCATAGTGTTTACACGTGGATGACTTATTTGCTAGAGCTTTTAGAGAAGTTAATAACTACAGAGTTATTGTTAATTGTAGGCTGTGTTTAACTTCTATAAAAGCTCTAGCAAATAAGTAAGCCACATATAAACACTATGGGATCCCAAAGTGGACAAAGCATCTGGTAAAGTAAGTGTAGGGGCCTGATGATGACTAATATCTAGTCGAAACATATAGCCATACTATAGAATAAATAGATTGTGTTGACGTACGTTTGTGTAATACTGATTTTCAAGCACATCGTGATGCATTCATTCAGAATATGTAGCAGTTTCGTACAAATCAGTAAGTATTTTCGGAATGTAGAATTAAAAGGTCAACATAGGGGTGACAGGAAACCTATATAAATATGCCACTTGGAAGAGCAGAATTGTAATAAACTCTGATATAATATCGAAAATGGGTTTTGGATTTGGATTTTGAAAACGTGAAGTAGATTAGAAACGCATCAGAGACTTCTGCATGCAAGAGCCTTGATGTTGTAGTTTGGCCACGCAAGCTGTCAGCAAAACTGTATGACATATACCATTGCTGTGTGTACAGTGAAAAACTCCTGATGATGGACAGAGGAACTGTCCGAAACATGTAGAGTTTTATTTCAAAAATAAACTGGAGAAATTAGTGTATCTACCTTAGTTGGTTTTTTTTATAAGAATATATCACGATGCACGGCCATCTGAACGTCAAACTGAAGTGAACTAATTTCAAGATATCGCTCATTTGTGGCAAGAGTGTCACAACTCAAAATTCGGCATTTTTGAACTATTGGTATAGAAAGAAACGTTTGCGATATACTTTTAACAGGTATAGTGTCATAACGCAGTTTGTAAAACTCGCCGCTGGAGAGCAGTTGTTTCGTCATCGCACTGAAAGAAAATTATAGCACTTCAGAACCTTTAAAATTTCTTCTAAAAAATCACAAATTTTGAGTTGTGACACTGTTGTCACAGATGAGCGATCTGTATTAACAATCCCAAGATATCCGTAAAAATGCACTGTGCTGATAACTGAACTACTAGCTTCAAGGCATCTCTTCTTCATAAGCAGTCTCCAAGATATCTGTTAAAATCATAACAAATTGGCTGCTCTATCCCTGTCATGAATCACCTTGAATTTTAGCATTAGAAGTTTTAGCTATGAAGTAACTGTGAAGAATAGGCGTCTGTAATGCATATCAAGTACACCAAGTCATCATTTTAGTGTACCAAAGTGAAAGTAGTATCGTGGTTCACAAAATTGACATACGTTCTTATTTTTGTATTATTCTAGAGGGCAGAGAAAAAATAACAAAAGGGACCGTTTGTCCAATTGGTGTGCTGAAACAGGAATAACATAGGCGATATAGTAGCCGGGCAACGGGTTGGACGATTCGGCGTTCGATTCCCGGCATGGAAGTGTAATTCAGCATTGCACCGAAGCGTCCAGCCTGACCCTTGGACAAACCCCAAACTCTTGTTCACCTGGGAAAATAAGGGACTGTGGAGTGGATGTTACCGCTCAGCTCCATTTCATGTCAAGTTCATGAATGATCGAGCTATACAGTTACTTACTGCCACTGTAGGCCTTCTTGCTGTGCTGTGCTTCAGATCTGTCATTTGTGTTCACCTTTTACCAGTGGCCACTACAATACGTTTCATGAAAGTTCGTGAAATTATAATGTGCCTGCACTTACTCGATCTTTAAGGTTGCGAGAATTGGGCACTTAGAAGGGTGTACAGAAGGGGAAATGAAATGACGGAAGGAAATTCTTAAAGAAGAGCTTCTCGCATATCTTACCAGTTTAAATGTCGGAGGATCCGCAAGTATTCAATAGGAGGGAGAATATTTCAGACGGAAAAATTGTTTTATAGGTAACATTTCACGACTGAACTCATGCCGAGCAAATCACCATGCCGGTGAGATGCAGAGGCTTCTGGCGGCCGAGAAAGAAACTGCTAGGTTGCCTTGGGAGGATTCCTATGCGACTGAAATTGGGTTTAAATACCCGCAGAATTTGATGGTAGTGATTTTTGTGATGGGCTTCGAACATTATTATTAGTGAATCTTATGCGTATTGGACCGTGCATCATCTTGATATTTGAATAAAGGTTGACCAACTAGATGACACTTGCTTTATTATCTACTGCTCAACATGTTTCAGACGTTAATACGTCCATC
>Ga0123352_10005916_pt1 | contig 18585 bp, 5 predicted proteins | sample TergutLab28metaG_FD_89700 | JGI IMG/M metagenome (GOLD analysis project Ga0123352, IMG submission 89700) | Labiotermes labralis P1 segment gut microbial communities from Petit-Saut dam, French Guiana - Lab288 P1 | ecosystem: Host-associated > Arthropoda: Insects > Digestive system > Gut ... | reverse complement strand
TTTTGACGTTTTGCTGACCGTGTATCTCAGTATATTTATCTCAGTAATTAACCAACTTGATGCACAAAATGTTTGTTTTACAATAAGTTTATTTCATGCCTCTACATGTTTCGAGTACATGTGCTTGAAACATGTAGAGGCATGAAATAAACTTATTGTAAAACAAAAATGTTGTGCATCAAGTTGGTTAATTACTGAGATAAAAATACTTTAACGCATTGTTTGTAAGTGCGAGTGTGTGCTTATGAATAAAAGGTGTTTCATGTTTCACTCAGCTAATTTAAATCACAGTTTGTAATTCTCTTGTTTTTAAGTTCATGCGAGACTTTCAGTGTTAATTCGTTACTCAGCATTCTAATGTACAGGTTATTATCCTATATCAGTGGCAGATTTCAGATGAAGGGTAAAATGCATGAAACTTTTGATATCATCGTGTCTACAAAATCTGTGTTTTCTTTTTCATTTCGGTTTGGCTGAGTTGGTTGCAATACGAGTGCCTTGCCTCAGGGTGCGCACCTGCCTTCACTACACTCATATATTCAGGTTAACAGTTTTAATTGTTTGTTAAATTTCTTGGCGGTTAATTTTAACCAAGTACATTAGTTCGGTTTAATTTCATTTTTTTAAAATTATAGATGGAACAGGGTGAATTTATTGGACCTTGCTGAACCGAATATTTTGTTAATAATTACAAGCTTTTTAAATTCATGGTCTCAATTCTTGTTTTCGCAATTTTTGTAATTTACCAAACATGTTCTAGAATTTTGCATCACTCACAACAGCCTAATCAGTAGAAGACGTAGTGGTCTTTCGTTTCATATCACTTCCACCAGAATTTAAACTTTCTTGCCATTTGTGCGTTGGTCCGTTTCTTTGCAGACATAAAATGGTATGATAAAGTAATTTATCATTTTGCATACTTAATTCTTTCTCTTGAGATTTCTTACTTTAAAACATGAAATGTTTTTCATTTTATTCTACTTTGTAAATATTACCCATAACATCTACACTAAATTACAAGTAATATGGCTGCCTTAGTGTTTTTGATTCGTTAGTTACAAAACGTATCGTTAAGCGGCAGGCCAGTCGGAAGTTCCCTGGCGATAGCTGATTCGTTGATCTTTGCAGCACTACAGTGCCTGATTGGCTGTGGGGAGCTGGAAGCAACATGGCTTCCACTAAACATCTGGATCATGTTTTTACTTCATGAAGCAGGCTTCCATTTGTTTTTATCAAGTGTATGTAGGTCTTGCTGTCCTATAATATGCTAATTTTAATATTAGTAAATTTTGAAATTCTTATGAAATGTGAAGTCAGTGAACGTTAGTGGCATACATATGCAATACACCAATGTAAATTCATGACAAGAAAAAGTTTCAGAATTTAGATAAGTGAGACTTTTATCTTAATTAATTTTATTTTGGAAGGTAGATAATTTACTTAGCTCAGTTCTTTCAACTATGGCTTTAAATAATTGTAAAAAAATCAAGATTCATCCAAAAAGCATTGGAACACTGTAGCCCGTGTAATTTTATCGTGGTTAGTTTATACACATTTGACGAAACATACCCGGCTAATAAACAACGCCTTTTAATTTGGAATTTGCGGTCAATTGGTTAAATTAGGACAGGTTTCATGAATCAATTTATACCGTCCGTCCTTTTCCTTACTACATACACAATAAGTGACATTTATTTGTACCTTTGCGTGTAATGTATACAGCAAACACTACTTATAATTATTTTCAGTTTACTACAACCTGTAACGTAAGTGTGGATTTAAGGATAAAGTTTCTCTTTTGGGCAGTGTAGGTCCGAGGAAGTTCTTCCCAGGAAACTTTGAAATGAATTGTTATTCAGCGAAGCCCTTCACATAAGTTGCCAATTCGATATCGTAGAAGTGACTAGGTAAGCAATGAATGTACGTTAATTACTGTAACTGTGGGTTTGTCAGTTACTACAGTGGACTTTTTGTATTCAAACTGGAGGTATCTGAATGATACTTATATGAGCTACTACTAATAGCTTCAAAGAAATTTGACATACACTGTGAGTGTGTTTATCTCATAACATCGAGATCGAGCAATGGCAAAAACCTCTTGTTACAAGTCACATTCAAGAATATGAACAAGAAAGTCAACTAATATATTTGAATTTATTTGTATCAACATCATTTGCCCTGTGAAGTAGGATTACCTTTTATCTTTCCTATGTATAATTGCAGAAGTCAGTTTGCTGAGTTATAATGTTTCATGTACTGTTATTCTTAGAGTTTATGAAAAATTCATGTACTAGTAATGACCAAAGGGTCTGGCTTTACACGCAGTTTATTGCACTGGTTCTTCTGCTGTATATACAGAACTCACTGTTGATATATATATCCCTTCTTCCTGTACACGACATTTAGGAATAAAGTATGGTGGCTGAGAAGGACTGGCAATGCTGATGTATCACACCCTCTATGGACTTTTCAATTAGAAACCATGAAAGCGGAATTAATTCAATTTCCCCACTCTACCAGTCCAGCAGGCAGTTAGGGAGGAAAACGTTTCCTTCTGTTCTCGATTTATTTATGCCCTTAAATTCTTTATTTTCACTTGAAAGAAGACAACAAACATAAGGGGGGACTTCTGTTGGAAACGTAGTTGATGAAATGAAAGAGAAATATATTGTTGTAAGAAAGTGCGTGGAGGGAGATAAGGCAAGTGAAATTAAGATGGTTTTTTTTTTGTTCCACCTCGCTTAGTACAGTTCTTCATATATAAATTAAAAAGTACAACTTCGATTTATGTTTCATTATGCAGGATTTTTAAAAAGACACTCTGGCATATTAGGGATATATTTTTATAAAAAAAAAATTTATCTCCGCTTTTCACTTATAAATTCCAACTAGTAAAGTATGTTTTTATAATGAAGGCTAATTGCTCCTGAATGCAACGTAAAATAGTGTAAATTAAAGAAACATTTCACGTAATCTCCGGGCTTCTGAATTACGTCCATTATTTCAGTTTGCGCTGTCTGTAAGATCACGTTGGATTTAAAACTTGGAAATTAATCTTGATTTGTTACTTAGGGTTACTTTGATAAACGGACGGTTCTTCGATAATACGATGGATTTTACACAAAAAGTAGGGAAGAAGAGGAATGTAATCCGAGTTTAAGAAGAAATTCCCACAACAGAGTATATCGCGCTCGTATAAACAAGCAAAACTACGAGTAGCGAACAGTTTTCTTTGTAAAGATTTCTCCATTAATCAAGAAGCCACATCAAATCGCTCTCCCCAGTAAACAGCAAGTCCGGATCGTCTTGACTGCCTACGACACCCCTCTGTTTCTGAGGGACGAGATAGAAGAGAAGTTGTCTTAAGAATGGTTTTGTGTAAGAGAAAAGATCGATCGACCAGAGTTGGATAGGCAGAGGAGGGACGTCTTTAGAGACAGCAGCGGAAAATAATGTGGAATGAAGTCTGGGTGAGGGAATTTAGTAAAACGAATCTAATTTAAGAAATATTATTGTAAAACTTTTAAATTAATTTTGTTTCGAATGATTCTGCCCAAATTTTCTTCGCGGTTGATAAAACATCGGCCTACTAACAAGCCCAAATTAAACCAAACGGAAATGTTCTTTCAGGTTGAAGATAAGCGTATGTTGAATGTTACTTGAAATGTGACGACATCCGTAACCTAGACTAAGTGTCATGTACCGGAGAAGCCACATATATGTTGCTTGCAAACCAAGCTGTCCCGTTATTAGGCATTTTTGTTTTTTGTGAAAGGAAAGCGGACTGAAATAAATATGTTTCAATTAACAGTCTTTCAATTGCAGCAGGAGTTCTTTACAGACTGTTCTTGTGGAAACATTTTTTAATCGCCAGTTATATCATGTGTAAGATTTTCCTTTAGTGTGTATTACGTTTTCCCAGTAGTTCATGGATAGAGCCTTTGCTCATGAAGTTTGAAGCCTGCGGGCAAGAAATCTACGCAGGATCATCTCATCATATTCATCGTGTTTCTTCAGTTAGACTACGTGGCCTGTTCCTTCTAGGAATTTATATTATAAGACGTCACATTCAGTGTTCTTCTCAGAATCCTGAAATAATTTGTGTGTCTCAGTTTCAGAATGCACAGTGCCAGAAAGAACTGAAACAAAGTTGCTAAGGAAAAACTGTTCCTTGCATCAGTAGGCTGGAAGACGTTATACAAACTTAAGAATAATTTCTCAAAGGGTTCTTGAAAATCTGCTGTAATGTGAAGCAGAGCATTCACATGTTTCTACTGCCGAAACTGTTTAGAAACTTTTACCTATTCTTTGTTGTCTGCTAGAAGAATATTTGTTAAGTTATCTTCGTTTTGTGAATGTCTAAATACAAATGCAAAGAAGTGTCTAAACAAATTCATTGTCGACAATTGTTTGTCTTTTATAAGTTTCACTTCTGTACGTGTGTGAACCAGACCAACAATACGAGTATAGCAGCAGAACTGCAAGGTAACGGAGTTCTGAGAGAATTGTCTAACAAGGGGATTTATGATCGTCACTCTTCACCAGATGTTATTGTGGTTATAAAATCACGGAGGATGAAATGGGCAACATTTTTAGCATGTTGAGCCTAAGAAGGAGAAAGTAAGAGGAGACTGAAGGAAATTGCGTATTGTTGAGATTTATGATATGTACTCCTAAACAAATATCACTGAGATGACCTAATCGGGGGAGATGAGATGACGGAGTATGCAGCAAGCACGTACGAGAAGAGAAACGCGGTCCGGCTTGTGATGGAGAAACCTGAGGAAAAGAGACCATTTGGAACACTTATATATAATGGGGGATAACATTAGAATGGATCTCACAGGAATAGAATGCATTAGGGTGGACTGGATTTATCTGGTTCAGGATATGGAGAAGTGAATACGGCGAAGAGTATTCAGGTTCCATTAAATTCTATTAATTTCACGACTATATGAGAATCTTTTAGCATCTTAAGGACGCTGCTCCATGGAGTTAGCTACTCAGATACTTATGGAGTAGATGAGAAACGTTTTAGTCTACAACTGAATAGATAGGATCCATTTGGGAGATCAAGGCATAGATGGCAAGTAATATTGAAAGAAATTCGAAAGAAAGTGGGCATATTATTGTGGAATAAATTCAAGTAGTTAACGAGAGGGTCCATTGGCCGGGGTCTGTGAGCACTCTCCGTATTCCATAAACAGCAGTGTTTCGTAAACTTGCATCAGAAAATTAAGAATTCCCCGCTGCTTGGATTTAGGTTTCACAACCCTATAAATTCCACATGTGAGTGGCCCTGTAAATAGGCTTTTCGCGCAGTTCGGGGTTTACAGTGCAACTGACATTCACACACGACACATGGAGGTGTAAATTCACGTATGCAGCGTAAGGTGGTCCGTTAGCTTGGCTGTCAGTTGAACCAGTCAGCTGTTTTGTGAAGAACGTTCCAAGTAGGACTGTAGATGATAAGTTCTAATTTAGCCTCTTGCAAATAATTGTGACAGGGATTGAATTTTCTTCAGGTTTGCCACTCATCATGAAAATTTCTTATTAATATGCCTAAGCTCGTTATTTTCGAAAAATGCATTTTCGACATAGAACAAGTCATACGATGAAGACTGCAGTGTGATATTTCAAAACAGAAGTTGTTAGAGCCGTGCATATGAATGACATTGTACTGACGCCATGTACTGTTGTTTGAAGAGTGTATAACTTAGTGAAGATGAAGGTCGGTTATTAATAACCACTCAAAGCATTCAAATCATAAGTACAATAAATAAAACCTAATAAAACAACGCCGATTTTTCACTTTCCTACAGAATAACTCATCTATTGTTAAAAATATTCGTGACTCTTGCTGATTGGATCTCTTTCTGACACCAATCAACCTTCTAATATTTTTAACTCTGCTGGAGATTTCCTCCCCCTTCACTTCCTCTACATTTTTATTTTTTCTTATAACTTCTATATACTTTTATACATCCACTCGGTTACCTATAGTGTTCTTTTTTACGCCCTGTAAATTCTTCCATCCACCCATCTTTTCCTATTATATTTTTCATCCTCTCTTTTCTAATGCACCAGGAACGAATCTCCTTTAGCATGTTGCTCTCTTTAGGCTCTGCATGGGATAATACGAGACATCAATCACGCCACGGTTGGCAGCCTTCGTCTGTTTTGTCTATTTGACAGCAGCAATATGGCGGCTTGTCTATACTCTGTGTAAAAGTCCTAAGGAATAGGCATATATGTCTGTCTGTCTGAAGTGAAAGATTTTTTTTTTCAGCATCCATCTTGTATCCATCAAGCCACGTCTGTTTTCTTGGGCTCTGTGAGGATGCTGAAATGGATGTGGATGTTAGAACCAACAGTGTTTGTGGTATGCCTGGTTCATTTCATAACCTTTTATTTTTCCTTAAGTGATTTTTTATGCAGTCGAGAAGAAGATTTTTAATGTCAACGATGGCGCCTGGTGTTTCGACCATTACGTATGCTGGTTAATTTACAAAGAGATTTCACTGAAATTTTATCGCATTGTTTGATGAATAATGTTCCAATTCAGATTTTATGATTTCAAAGACACACAGTTTTTATTTATTTATTTAGAACACAGTTATACTGTTGTGTCGGGACCGAGAGAATTTTTTTTTTTTTGCACAAAATATTTATTCGTTGGTGTTTGGGGGTCTCACAATAAGGAGAAATTATTTCTGCATACAGTTTTCTTTTCATAACTGGGATACAATTTGTTCTGTATGAGAAGGGAAAGGTGTTTGGTAAATTTTAAGCGTCAAAGTTTGCAGTAGCTGTAGACACGTAGGAGACTATTTCTACGCAAAACATCAATCAAACGTGTGGCCTTGAAGGTACGATTATATTTCTTGACCAAGCCATACAATTAAGAAATTTAACGCAAATAGTTTGTACAAATGTCCAAAATTCTGTTTGCGGAATATAAGTTCAATGTCATACACTCAGAATGCTCTCACTATATTGCAGTTTCCTCATTTTTTTCTTGTGAAGCAAAATAATCACATTGTCGCTAAAGTGATTGGTTACGATACAGATCACGTGGTACAGGCTGTCATTATCCTCCACCCATTTTAACAATGACTATAATTTCCTGTCTTTTCTCCCCTTCATCCCTTTTCTTCCTTTTCAAACTCTGCAATTCTGTTATTCGTAGTCATCCGTGACTTGGAAACTACTCCCTTTACACTCTTTTCCACTGTGAGCTTTGTCTCCCTAACGTTAGAGCTCCTGATCGGTGCTTTCAGTTTCATCCCTTCCCTTGCGCATGGAAGATTCAGCTCAAGGAAATTTCTACAATGGAAGGGTGGTGGGTGGTCTTGAGGGTTCGGATGCAAGAAGCGGAATGTAGCAACGAAGTGGAAACGGACTGTCACGGTACGCTCGGTTCTTCACTTGAAGAACCTCCGACAGAAACACTGACTTCATAACGGCTGTGTACGGAGGCTAAACAGGTCTGTTGCCGTAGTTTCGCGAGTAAAACATTTACAAACTGGCCGGAGAAGCGGATATTTTGGTATTGTAGGAGTTCCTATGAAACAAAGGCATGAATGTTCAAGCTGCACTCTAGGATTTTCCCGTTCCTTATCTGGAGGAACCGACACAAACAACAAAACTCCCAGACGTGTTACTTTAATTCCAACTGACGACATGTGGGCTTATTTGTTTATCAACATTTTTCTGTCGACATACCAGTAGGTATCTGTTCGTGTAAGTGGCTATGTAATTCTTAAATCCTGAAAGCAGTTCCTGCTGTTGAAGAATTTATAGAGCAAGTAGATACGGTTTCTTTTTATGACGGAGTACCATAACCTCTATTCTGCCTTGTGTGATTCCTCGGACACAGGGCTCTAACGTAACCATGGACACGGAGTTTCATTCACTCAATTAGAAAACAGTGAAATATGGGAACTACGACAAGTAATCGTGACTAAATCACGAACCAAACACATTGTATATGAGATGATAATGAGTGAAGAGAATACTGGCAATGACAAAGGTATGTTAGAAGATGAGAAATCCTAAGCAAAATTTAAAAAGCCACAGATATTTCCCTCACAAATCCATTATTAGCCTATTATTATTATTATTATTATTATCATCATCATAATAATCTTAATCATACTTCACGAGCTAGGCCTTGATTTACAACTTTCGGCCTTACTAATACTAATACTACTACTACTACTGCCACTACTACTACTCTTTGCACGTCAAATATATATGATGTAATTTCAAAATTTTTCATGGTCTGTAACTGTTATACTGAAAACAATAATTATTGCGTAACATATGGCTGTGTTGACATGCTCTTTCTCCGTACCAAACTCCACTATTTCCTTGCTTGTCGCTGTCACATGAAAGGTAACAGAACTTTTTTGGTTTGTTTTCGAATGGTGGCTACGTTATCATTTCTCATCATACAAAATCGCTGTCGTAACAAACTTGGGCCTACTCTGCAACATTTATAATCAAGCAAGATTTGTTTCATTAGTGTCACTTTCGCTGACGAAATGGCGCATTCCCCATGTTGACATTACTATCCCTGAGGAAATAAAATTAAGACTTTTTGGGTCCTGCAATGAAATAATGTTCACTGAAATTTTCGTGACAGTCTGTTGTAGGAACAAACAGGCATACAAAGTCTTCCGGCCAGGAAGGTTGTTTCGGAAGACTACTTTTTATTTTTTTAGGCATAGGCTCTAAGATAATAACGTTAACGCGTGCCACATCATTAATTTAGTGCCTTCTTGAACTTCCTCAGTCTCTACTTTTCAATGCCAGGATGGTAGATCTAAGTTTACATAGGCCAGGAGCTCCTCGTTTCTCACAGTTTGTATTACTAACGTTTTAGTCGTTAGGTAGGCATAATGATCAGTCCAGTAGAATGTACTCTGTAGTTCTTAGGGCACAATTACTAGCTATTACGTTTTTACATTTTCCTGGAAATTATGGTAATTTTTTTGACGCAACTCATATGAAAATAAATGTTTCAGTGTCACTGATCTCAGTATCATATTTTTTTTATAATTTTTTTTAGCTAAAGCCAATTTTCGTTTTAGACGTTTGAACACGTGGAGTAAGAGAAGACACGTGCACTGTCTTTGAAGTAATTCTACTCTCAGGCCAGGAATAAACCAAAAGGAACTCTTTGTCGATATAATTAATTATGAACGATAGTTTGACAATCCCACAGGGCACATCAGCTGCTAATGCTCCTTATTAAACAGTGTGAAGGTCAGCCTGCAGATCAGGCCGGCTCACCAGCCAGTCCCACGAATACGTGTCCTACTTGATTTCTCTCCATCTCCCCCCCCCCAACCCCCCCGCCGCCCTTCGTGTGTCTTGTTAATTAATGTGAATTACTTTTTCCACTCGTATTACCATCGGTTTCAGTTAACAGTTCGTTTAACCCTTCCCAGTGACCACGTCGTCTGAAAAATTTATTTCTGCACTTGAGAATCGAAATGAGCGGAATGACAGGCAATGAATTTCACTCAGAAGAAAGAAGGCGTCTGGCGAGGGACACATTTTTCTGTCTTCATGCGTGTTAATGTACTGGTGTAGAGTTCTTCACAAAATTTCATGGTTTGAAATTGTTTCAGTCACAACTCTCGATTTGTTACATCTTACGTGTTTGGATAATCATTTTACAAATTCCGGTGGAATTCCCTAATAAAATATCGGTTAACATTTTTGTTTATTTATAGATAATTTTAAAGAGCCCGAGATAATGAAGTAACAGATTTCCAGGTTTTAGTTTATATGTGACTTATTTTTTTATGATTTGACAATAACAAATTTTAGAAGCCGTCGACATTAAATGACGTCAGAACGAAAAGTTTTCTGGGTTCTTTTTCGCTGAACAGAGCGTACAATATGTGAACATTGGCGGAAAGTGGAAATGAGATAGACAGCAAGTGAGGAAATAAGGGGAGTAGCGAAATATAGGAAGAGAGGGAGATATACAGACGGAAAGAAGAGGGAAGGAATACACACAACTAGAGAGACAAGAATTATGATCTGTATGGTGAAAATAAGGGTAGAATGAAGGGTGGAGGGGAGGCGGATATTGTTGTGGAAGAGTGGAGGTAGGGGGGTTTGTATTTTTTAAACTCAGTAGTATGTATCGCTGCTACTTTGCTTGGGTGGTAGTGGTTGCGTGCTTAGCACTGTCTCTCTTTCGACTGTTCGGTCTCTCTCTCTCTCTCTCTCCCTAACTATACTGATGTTCCCAATGCTGACAGCTCTGGTACCTCCTACAGCAGTAACATACACACCACAAGCAGACGTGTGAACGTTTGACAGCACTCCAGCAGCCAAGAACGTCAAGAAGGTGGGATATTACCAGTGCTTTCGTGACTTATAACGTTCCGTTTACAATTTTGTATTTTCTCACACATTCTCTTTCCATGTTAGTGAAAATTATATCATATAAAATATTTGTGATAACAGATCTTAATGTATAATTTTAAAAAAGTTACTTAATTACATACGTGGGCTAAGACGGATTTTAATTAAAATTTCTATTATTATTTCGTCATGATGTACAAAACTGTATTCAGAAAAAGAATGTGGTTATGTTGGTCTAATTAAGTCGTTTTTAAAGACTAGTAAAACGTAGCCTGTAATTTAATGGACCGTTTATTATACCGGAAATGTGTTTGCGAATTTCAGCTTTAAAAATGGATATATGTCAGTGTGGGAAAGGAAAATCTTGTGGTGAAGTTTTATATCGTGAATGAAGTGCCAAAACATGTTCTTAAGTGGAAGTGCTTTTAGAAACTAAAGTGTGGAATGATGATAGATTTATGGATAGCGCAACAAAAAGTTGAGTTGTACGTGATTGTGAGGACCTGTGATGAACACTTTTCTAACCTGTTCTGATAACCTAAGAGATACTTATCTGAAGATGATTTTATACAGTTATTACAAGCTCAGTAATGACTATCGTTACATGAAGCATGTGGGAGGAATGGTAAAAGCTTTATTGCCATAATTGCATCCAGAAAGGCACCTTTCGGCCGTGGGAAGGATGTAAGATTATTTTAAAGGTAAGTGACGCAGCCCTACTGGTTACGTGTACATTTAGGAGCATATGCTATTCGAGCGGGGAGCATGCTTGACACAATGAATGGTTCGGAACTAATTTGATTAGAAGACCGTCTGTAACAACTCTACTTGAAGTTGGCATACGCGGCAGGGAATTTTGAAACCTGTTTTTCGCGTTCTAGTGTGTTAAAACCTTATTTTTCCTTTGTGCTTCTGCATTGTTCATTGACTGTAAAACTGAACCGTGACCTTGTATTTCATTTATGTGTTGTGATCACTGACCCATCATTACAGTCAGTGTTGGTATGCCTGCCTTTCATGATTTATAAATTTCTAGTCAGTAGGTTGCATGGACAACAACTGCAGACTGGACCTTCTCAAGTGTAGTGTAATAGTGTTTCTCAACTAGTGGAACTCGTCCCAATGAGTAGCACTTGACGGGTGGATAATGAAAGAAAAATGTCTTGTTTATCGCCGCTGTCATTTGCTACGATTAGGCAATAGTGTTTGTATGTGAAATAATGTATAAGGAGAGGCGATGGAATAATCATAGTAGTGGGATAATAATTAATACTTTAAACATCAGTGGATAGTACTTGTTTCAACAAGTTAAATTTTACAAATTCCACATCTTTTCCACAATGTGTGTTTACGTGTTGTGTAGGAAACTAGCAATAGTCAGTAGCTATAATATACAACATTAACTGACTAACCTAGGTAAAGGAGACGCGATCTGCTACCTGTGAGTTAGCGACTGAATTTGTGAATATAATTCAGAATAATTTTGTTGGTAATGTGTTAATAGCAGTATAAATCACTTCCTAGAGAACAGGATGTTTACATTATACTGTGGAGTAACAAAGACATATTGGAAAATAATTGATCGCAAATGCAAAATTTCAGAACTATTACTCCTCAGCCTAGCATGTAAATTACGACTTTATTTATGCTGTCAGAATTTGCTATCTGGATTCATTTAGAGTATGAAAGTAAACATATTACGAAAAACTGGGTCGCACATACTGGGCGCCGTGTGTTGCTGTGCCAACTGAAGGATAAATTTTCATAAACGTCACTGGAATCCATTTTTATCATTTTCCTTTTGTTATGTTGTTAGTTATTAGAATCACATTAAATACACGGTTAGTTTCAAATATGTTTACATTATAGAAATAATACGATATAAATAAAAAATAATCAGTCCACTCATTTACATTATAAAAATAATCAGTGGGTTAGGTTACGCGGAAAATACTCTGCTCCAGATAGAAATGTCATTTGCTCTATTGTGAACAAAATCATATAAACAATCTGTTGCACTTCTTGCGTGTAACAAACAGGATCAGAGGCCTTTTCTTTTTCAGTTATTTTCCCCCAAATATCTCTAAATGCATATGGGTAGAATGTTATTCCTTCGACTTTTAGGGCTGCTCATTTTTTCTTTTCTTTGTGTCTTTTAATTTACATAAGCTGTGTTAGATGCAATAATGGCATCGATTTTCAGACTTTGTCTAAGCATAAATTTTTTCTTTACTAATAACTATTATCTACAGCAGAAATATTTTAACAGATATGTGGACAATCTAGCTATTGGAATTTCCCCCCTCCAATTCATTGAAATTTCATTTGTGTATTCGAAGCTGAAAAGGGATGCTACTATGTGACAATTCAGTTCACTCCACAGCTTCACGCCCTGTTTCTAAAAGGCTGAAACTAATAAGTTATTCCCGTATAGGTCTTTTAAGAGACTTATTCCTTCTGGATTCTCCAAAACAAATCTTGTATGCTTTACCCTTTCCCACTTCTGTTTCTCAATTCTCGCCAAAAATCCACCTGATTTCCAATACCAGTCACACACTCCGCAACAAGTTAGGCCTTCAGTGTCGCACGTTTTTTGCCACGTACCATGCAGTAAGCTTGGCCTGTCTACGCATTTATTGACGTAATACTGATTATTATTTTCATAATAATCACTGGCAACATTCTGTAACATGCAGATCAAATATGATGGATAATATTTCGTAGTTTTTCATTTTGCTGTGTATTTAAAATGCAAAATTTAATAAAGCAAACCAGCAACTACACCATGCCCGAGGCAAAAATCCGCAGTAGTCTATAGAACTTTGTAGTTTGTCGGTTTGATTTGTGAAACCTTAAATCGTGCATATTGTTTTGCTGAAAGCCTAAACTTATATTTATAAATTATTGAAATATATTTCTTGGTTATATCTGAACCTGAGAGCTATTGATACTGAGAGAGGAGGGCATTTGGTCTTAATTTTAATTACGTGTAAGGAATGAAAATAAGGAGGAAGAAATTAATTATGATTATTGTAGTTAATGTGATTTTAATTATTGCTTTTCGTTTCCATTTCAGAGGAAAGTTTATATAGTTAGAGATGATGATCTTTTGCATGAAGTTAAATTTTCGTTATGAAAATATTTGGCCATGTGTTAAGGTGCCTCACCCTCCAGAGACATTAGGCTGCAGAAGCGAATGAAGGAAATTAACGATTTCTAAATTCACATAACCCCCGTAAATGATGTTGAAGGACGAACCAGTAGCCGACAGTGAATGGCTTGTTAAGATGGAAGGATGAGAGGCTAAATAGACTGTGACGTTGGCAGCATACCGACGACAACTGCTGCTCCTCCTGCCTGCTTGTCTGATACGGCAGAGATAAACACAGAACAAATTTTTGGTGCTGAAACATGTAGGATTGGCATTCTGATATGAAGTGTGGTATGTGATCTGTATTATTGCATTTCAATTAGTGCATTTTAACGATATGGAACAGAATAGCCTGTGGGAAAAGACCCTGTGCTTGTGAACAGTTTGTAGTTTACGCTGTAAGGTCGTGCAGTATACTTCTGTGAGTTCCTATTAGAATTTAGCAGGTGCTGCATTTATTGCCGGAATGTCCATTAAAGTAGGCTACTGCAGAAATAGCCGAATGTTTGTTTAAACTAGAGAGAGCTTTTGGTAATGACTTGTGGGATTTCTGTGTGCGCACACTTAACATTTGTGTACCCTAACACTAATTATTTTACATGAATACATTACACGACCCCTCTTGAGTTAGAAGAATACAGTTACATTTTCAAACCGAGTTACTTTAGGATGAATTTTGTTATTATCATTCCACCTACACCTATTTTCTTCCCTTCCAAATTTGTGAATAAAATGTTACATGGGTGTACCATCCCTCTCACGCACACTACATGTCTAACAGTTTTCAGCTACTTTAATTTGTTCTGCCTAGTTATATGTCCTGAAACAGGCCTATACAATTTTATCAGGTATCTTAATTTATTGAAATAATTGGCCTTCACGTCTGCCTGTTTCAAAATGTATTGAGAAGACACGATTTGAGCTGTTAGGCTTGATGAAAGCCCTTCGTACAAATTATAACGAGTCAAGAAATTTTTTTCCTCACGGAATCCAAAAATCCATTATATGTTGACAACATGTAGCCATTAGGCCATATTCTGAGGCCGTTTAATGCATATCCTAATAAAGAGTAGCCTATTTACTGCAATACTCTCACTTCCTCTAACCGTTTTCTACTTTAGGACCATGATCCCAAACACGGTTAACCTGAGAGAGAAGCCAAATGAAACCTAGGTTTAAAAACAGTTCAAATCTCAAAGTGATCTTACGATGTAACAATATGGTGATCGTTGCAGTACTGTACGTAGTCTTTTATAAAGGTAAATAGGTAAATAGTTTACTTAATGCCTTCGTTGTTTTCCCCAAGAAAATCCAACCAATACCCATTGATTATAAGGCTGGGTAGACCCGATTGACAGTCTGGTTGCTCGGAAGAAGGGAAATTTATTGTCCATGCCGGGATTCAAACTCCAGACTATCCAACCCGTAGCATAACCATTTACTATATTCTGCGATTACTTGTTTGTTACTAGCTGGGAAATTCTCTTGTCAAGGTCCTGGGGTCTGCGTTGGATGTCACAGTTATATATAAAACAAGAAGTCAATACAAAAACGACGGGGAATTAAAACGTTTCAGAAAATATGAAAGATTATAATAATAAATTGCAAGACCATGGGGAACGAATGTCATAGAACGTGTTCCATGGCAGGGATGTTTTTGCAGTTCACAGGAAGATGTAACATCTGTCGCCTAAGGAAAATATGGATCACTTCCAGTAGCCACGGAAGGGATTTTGTCTCACCAAGGTTAGTTGCGGTAGGAGAAGAAGAAATGTTCGTACACATCGAATTCTATCTCGCAAAGGTTTAGTAATATTTAATTTATCCCTGAAAAAGCAGAATGTTTTGTCATAATATTCTGCTCTCTGTGCGAATAAAATCCGTTTTGTCACAAGACTGAACTTATGACGTGTAGACCCGAGAACAGCCTATAACGCCGACTGACCTACGAAAGAAAGTTGTGGAACTTCGCGTTCGGTTCTCTTTCGATTCAGAGTTATAAATTCGATGCTATATGACATGTTTGGAATGAGGCCATTAAAAAAAAACATAAAGGGATAAATAAGTCTTTAATTAGGTGAATCGGGAAAGCTTCTAGTCATGACGTAATAACGGACTTTTTGTCTTGTAGTTTTTTTTAAGATTAGCCTGACTAGACAAACAGGTTCAGAAGGTCTGAAATTTACCGGGCTTACTGAAAGAAGCCCCAACCATGGGTTTCGAAGATCGTGGTAGGTAATCTATCAATTATATTTTCTTTTAGCTAGAAAGACATTCATCATTATGATGCACGTACTCTCTTTTCTTTCTCAAATTCATCACATGTCACGCAACATAAAGTTATCAAACTGAGAATTAAAAAACACATTAAGTGCCCAAGATCCCACATTTATGCAACTTATTAAACCGTCACGAATTATTTTATTTTTCTCTTCCAAGATGATCCCAAAAGTACTACAGTTCAAGCCTCAGAACGGGCGTTGGTAGGATGAAAGTCTGTAAAAAAAAATAATAAATATCATGAAAATATTATTGCCTGTCAAACGTTTCTTCCTTTTTTTATGTCCAAAATTAGTCTACATTCTTATTCTATTATTTATCAGTCGTTCCCTTAACAATAGAAAGAATGGCCGCAAGTTTTCTTGTGACTGCCGATAAACCTGACTTCATATTGTGTCTCAGGCCTAATTCGAAATCTCGTACATCACAAATGCACATTTTAGGTGTCGAATCTATAAACTAATCTTTCGAGCTGTGTTATATTCTGCAGTGTGTTGGTAACGATACTGAACTGTTCAACATTCCTCACTAAATTTGTGCTGTTTGTTTAAAAGACATACGCATTTTGGCGCCGGTACTTGCGCCATAATTTACGTTTATGTCTAAAAGCTTACTTTCCATTATACTTACTTTCCTTTATACAACCCACGAAAAATACATTCAAAATCCAGCACACGCAAACGGAGATAGCAGAAATAAAAGCTAATAACAACGCAACTACAGGCATCGAAAATTCTGTGTCTAGCAAACGACATAAAGTGGGTTAATTTGGTTGAACGACGCCGGAAATTGACTAAATCACAGTCCTTTTGTAGTGTGTGATCCAGTGAGAGTAGGCCTACATTTCTGACTCTGTGGTAATGGAAGGAGCTTCGCCTTGTGCCCACGTGGTGTGTGTGTGTGTGTTTCAGAATAAATAAAGATTATTCCCTTAACAAATTAACCGATTGAATATTACGAGGGACGCGGACTGTGTTCTGCTTGAGACATGGACTAATCTTTATGTAAAATTCAACCAAGCTTTAGTCTTCAGACGACTCTTCACTAGGCCTGAGGCTTCTAGTCTGTGTTAATATTTCTGTATTGTAAATTAGTGTGAATTTTTAAAATATATTATTACATTCGTCGAGTAGACTCCTTTTTGAGAACGTGTTATTTAATTACCTATTTTCTAGATTACTGCATTTCATGGAGCTCAGTACCAATGCTAACAGCTCGCCACTGAATAGCGCCATAAACTAGTTGAATGTTTATTTAACTCAGTAATTAACCAACTTGATGCACAAAATTTTTTACAATAAGTTTTATTTCATGCCTCTACATGTTTCGAGCACCATGTGCTCATCATCAGGTGGTCAAAATTGCATTACGCACCTCTGGTATCATCACACCTATAGGTGTGATGATACCAGAGGCTGTATAATACAATTTTGACCTCCTGATGATGAGCACATGTGCTCGAAACATGTAGAGGCATGAAATAATAACTTACTTAAAACAAATTTTGTGCATCAAGTTGGTTAAATACTGAGATAAATATACTGAGATGTACGGTCAGCAAAACGTCAAAATAGTTGCATGTAGTTCCTGTATGATATTTGTAAATATCAGTTTTAATATTACCATTCTCTCTACGTCGAAGCCTATTTCTAAATAGCTTTAGACTAAATTTCGCTGAATTCTTTACCTCCATGTACTACATATATCAACTGTTTGTTTGTTTGTTTGTTTGTTTGTTGTTGTTATTTCGTAAGCCTGGTAATATTTAGTGCAACGTACAAATTATGACGGTCCTTGCTCTAAGTTCAGAGTTCACACTAGAAGAGCCCGGGAAGGCCCAGAATGAAGTACAGGTATAGCTCTACTCTATCTTTAACCTCGACGGTATAAGGGGTGGTTGGTCAACGCCACGCCGCGGCCACTTTCCTTCCAGGAACGACCTGGTATCCATTATATAGGAGGCGGGGTGGGCCCCAGGGCACGTCAGGATAGGTGCAGAAAATTTCGCCCCCATCGGGATTCGAGCCCCGGGCCGTCCAGCCCGTAGCGATTTGCAAAGCCAATTACGCCATCTCGGCCCATGTCCTAACGCCAAGACTTTCTCTATATCTCTTTTGCTCCTACCGTCTTAGGTCCAGTTGTTCCTAAGAATAATTTGCTCTTCTATGTGATTATATATTTGACATTTTGCTTTGGAATCAGGCGGTTTGAAATGTTCCGATAAAATTTACGGCTGCCTAAATAGTTTTCATAACTGTCTTGTCTTGCATTATCATTGGAATAAAGTTTAGTCTCAACAGTAGTCCCGACTTTGACTCTACCTTAATATGTCTGGTGTTTTTTATAACTGAGCGTCGATGAATTACTGAGGTGAAACCAATATGAAAGTGTCAGACCATTATGCCAATATGTTCATGGTAATACTACGTTCATAGTTTCACGGGACATAGGTATAGTTATTTTAGTTTTATGAACTCTATTCTGAACGTTCGGATGGCCAGTGGAGGCCACGCAACTTTCTATGTACACATGTGTAGAGGCCAGTTGAAATGTGATGTCACACGCGCAGAAACCATATTTCGTCTTTCGGCGAAAGGGACGAGTCCATTTAAATCGGCGGCGGCGTCGGTTCAGTCGAATACTAACAGCCGAGGTGTGCGCATCAGCGGTAGTAATGCTGGATACACCATGTTCCGAGGTAGTGTGAAGGGTACTGGCTACCGGCAGCCGAGGTGTGTGCATCAGCGGTAGTAATGCTGGATACACCA
>Ga0123352_10005913_pt1 | contig 18593 bp, 6 predicted proteins | sample TergutLab28metaG_FD_89700 | JGI IMG/M metagenome (GOLD analysis project Ga0123352, IMG submission 89700) | Labiotermes labralis P1 segment gut microbial communities from Petit-Saut dam, French Guiana - Lab288 P1 | ecosystem: Host-associated > Arthropoda: Insects > Digestive system > Gut ... | reverse complement strand
TGCACAAATTCTTGTTTTATAATAAGTTTATTATATTCCTCTACATGTTTCGAGCACTGTTGTGCTCATCATCAGGAAGTCAGGAGGTCAAATTGTATTATACAGCATCTGGTATCGTCACACCTGTAGATGGCAGGTTGAGCGAGTCCTCTCTCAATCTGCGCACCGGACGGCCACCTACAGAGTGTGACGATACCAGATGCTGTATAATACAATTTGACCTCTTGATGATAGCACAATAGTGCTCGAAACATCTAGAGGAATATAATAAACTTATTATAAAACAATAATTTGTGAATTAAGTTGGTGAATTGCTAAGATTATACTGAGATGCACGGTCAGCAAAATATCAAAATTTATTCTCAGTATATTACGTGACTGACTGTTGTCCTGGTTGGATTGTTTCCAATCCAACCAGGACAACAGTCATCTAAAAAAAAAATAAGTACCAATTGTTGTGTACATATAGTTGTACCTCCTGATGATGGGCCTAGATACGCCCGAAACATGTAGAGTTTGACGAAATATACTAAGAATAAGTTGTGCATCAAGTTGGTTCTTCTTTACACGTTTGAATCGAGACGCACGGTCAACAAAACATAAAAAATAAGAGAGATTGCTCTACTCTTAAAAGTTTAACAACAATTTAGTCTACAAATAAAACCTGACAAAAATAGTCTGCCAAACATGAATTTCTTAAAATGTTGAAGGAATTTCTATACGGCGAATGGAGGCAGGTAAGCTACTGGAAAAACCACGAATAAGCAGTGGGCAACAAGTGTCTGTGATGAGTTTAGAACAGAAATACTGTTAGCATACGAGATGGCAACGCTGTAAAACAAATATGCTTCGTGTCATTTTATATAGGACGATGTCAGTTTGTTTACTTGTTTTGTATTGAAGGATGCGATCAGAAACTCAGATTGTGTAGCGTCGAATGTTAGAATGACTAGTGAAAATGAATTACAAAGATGTGCAAAGCAGCGGTCGTGGCCTAATTTTAGGTACTGTAACAGCACTCACCTACAGTGACTGAGTGAAAAATGAATGTTTTCAGTATCCAATACAATCTTGCACCTACTAGACTGCTTATACCGATGCATGTAAAACATACCATACCATAACTGCATGTGAAAACGTCTTCCTCAATATAAAACCTCGGGTTCGAAACATGTAGTACATATCAAAATTAAAAATTAGAATATTAATTTAGGAAATATGCATTTCGTTGGTTTATATTATATAATGATATTACAGCGCACGGTACACAAAATGCGTAAGATTTCCGTCAGGATAGCTGGTTTCCTGGGCGAGATTTTTTTCCCTTTATTTTGCGAAAAGACGCAGACTGTCACCAGCTCGACAAGGACGACTGACAGCACTCATTTGCAAGTGTACCTAGGAGACCCTAATCAATGTACTCTATGCACATAAAGTAACTTTTTTGTCAGCTTCATGCTCTCTGCAGCGGATTGAACAGAAAACACCGTGCAACGTTTTCAAAATTTACTCCGTACTTTTGACGATACGTACCACAGCCAGGAGTGTTGAAGCGATGTGTAAGTATGGCGGTAGAATTGTAGGGCGCGATTTGAACCGTCGTTCCAATCTTATTTTAAGTTTCATTTCTTAGTTTGAACATTTTTATTCTCACACTTTTACTTGCTGTGTATTTTGATGTGGCAGAGAAAGGGAAGATAACATAAATACTTCAAGCACTTGGTGCTCTCTTGTGGACCAAGCTCGTAAAACAAGACCAGAATACGTGTATTGTCCCCAGGTGCACGTATGATCGGCCCTATCCTCTTGCCTTGTGTGTTATGCTCTGTCGGCCTTACAATAGACCCCATTCCCCTTCTATTGAAAATGACGTCATTTGACCTCCCCTTGTGCATTGCATTGGTGTGGATTCTTTTCCCTTCAATTCTTCGGGTGTCCCTTCATAATGTCTCTTGATTCTTAAAATATATTTACTGTCAAGGCAGGAAAATAACGTGCAACAGGAATACGTAACGGGCAAGAATACTTGTTGGGTGTGAATCGACGTACAAAAATGTCTACGAAAGAAAGTGCAACAGCTGAAGTGGTTGGTCACAGAGTTCAATCCTCGAGCAGCTCATATGGACTGTGAAGTGAATAAAGTGGTGCTGTCTATGGTTTCCAAAGATGAACCACCCAGTCCTTCATTCTTATCGCGTATTACAGCACTGAGAACTGCTACAACATAGCAACCTCAATGAATATGTAGGCCAAGAACTTATTATTATTATCATTGTTATTACTCTTATTATTGTGGAGGCACATTTTCCGACAAAGTTCTAAACTGCACACGCTGTATTTTGATGTTATTATGCGTTCTTATTTGTAAAATAAATTATCTTATCTTTTGATTTTTGGAGCAACGATATAACAACAAAATAACAAAAACTTTGTTGCTGTGCTTATATTAGCTACGTTCATTATAGGATATCTGGAATTAATGCATGTGAGCAATATTCAGACTTTAGTTCCTACCTCACACGGAGCAGAGTGCATCTCCATCGCACAGAAAAAAACCTTTTAGTTTTCTTCAGGGGTAGTCACTGACAAACAACACGAATATTCTTTTGGTAAAATGGAAACTTGTTAATATCCAAGCAGTCGTAATATAGTTACCGCAGATAACACAGTCTAAGGACCATCTCAGAGTGTCTTACAGTCCGTCTTTACTTTTCGATTTTGATTTTTTGTAAGATATTCCTATATGATACGCTACTTTTGCTAACAAAATTACCATTAGAGATTTATTACTGATTTAAATTTTAAAAAAAATTCGAACTAAAATAAGAGAAGATTACAGCCCAAATGCAAAAAGGTCGTGTTCCTTATTGACAAATTTGGCGATTAGTAACACTAAAGTAAAAGCCTGCATTTTATTCCACGTTATTAAAGCATAAAATTACACACTATGCTCCATACCTGTTTTCTTCCAGCAGTATACGTATGCTCAAGAATAAAGGGACAATGGTTGTCATGGACACTGATTAATTAACTTGCTTGCGATACCTGTTCCCTTCCTTGTACGTTTTCCGACCGACCGACCGACCGACTCTTTTACTTGTTACTGGTTTCTATAAAACCTCACCTCCTTCCACTGCTTGATGTTCCGTGCCTTGGCTGGATTTCTTCGTGTTGTCTCGTTGGTATATGCAAGCATGGGCTTTGATTCGCTACTATTCATTTCAAAATTTCCGTCCTCCCTTCTGTTATCTAAGAGCATAAATACTAAAGTATACAAATCTGTAGTCTTGACATTTCATTTGTAAGGGAAGGTGTAAAACATGGTATCTTACAATAAGGGAAGAATGTAAATTCAGGATTTTCGAGGACAGGGTGCTGAGGTAAAGCTAAAGATAATGAGATATTTAGTAGTCTTCATTCATAAATGATTTTGCGCTGCGTAACAGCCCAGAAGAACCGATATCAGTGGCCGCGCGCTCTAAGGCGTGGGTCTACGGCCGCGCGCTTGCTGGGGTTGTGGGTTCGAATCCCACCGGGGGTATGGATGTCTGTCTGTATTGAGTGTTGTGTGTTGTCAAGTAGAGGTCTCTGCGACAAGCTGATCACTCGTCCAGAGAAGTTCTACCGACTATGATGTGTCGTTGCGTGTGATCTAGAAACCTCAAGAATGAGGAGGCCATGGCTCGTGTTGGGCCGCAGCACCACAGGAAAAAAAAAACCAGAAGAGCGAAGACCTAATCTACACTGGTGCATAAGCTCGAAATCGCTTACACTTTTTGGTTATTTAGAACTATGCTTAGTTGCTATTTAGAAAAAAGCATCATTTTTCTTGGAACTCTCTGTCCTGTTTACTTTTGCGAAGATCAAGTACACTATTTGCAACAAAAGAGGAGATGCACGTACAAATAATTGTAACTTCCAAGCGCTTTTGGATGTTTGCATCCTGTACTGTGTTCGGACGGTCGTGTCTTTTAATCCTCTCAGGTCGTACTTTTTGTTGTTGTTCACAGTGTGAACATAGGCCTATATTGTATAAAGTTATTACTGTTTGTAAAAATATCATATTTCTTTGAATAAGTTGAACTGGTGTTTAACTTTTCGGTCATATATTACGTCAACATCTCAGCCGAAGGGAATGTTGTTAGACTCGTTCGCAAAATTACAAAAAAGCGACTATTAGCTTAGATGTGTCTGTCTGTCTGTCCGTCTCTCCACATGAAATAACCGAGCTCTCACTGGACGGATTTTCATGAAATTTGATATTTTAGAATTTTTTGAAAATCTGTTGAGAAAATACAAGTTTCTCTAACACGCGACAGACGTAAATGTTACCCCTACTTTACATGAAGACCTATGTACATTCATAGTAATAAATCGCTGCCTGCTGTAAAGAATGTATGGAATACTACTGTGTAACAGAACAAGAATGCGACTGGATAAAATGCCTAGTCTCTGAAAGTGGCTGCCTGAAAGCTGCAAAACTTTCTCCAAAACCTGCATCGATTTTGGACGCAGCAACCTTTCTAAGTATCTTGAAAAAAGTGCGAAATCTACAAAGAAGTAAGAAGAAGTCTCATAGTGATACAGAAGTAGATTATTTCATTTGATTACAAATATGTTTATCACAAATTTATTATTTTTTTGGGCATCATACGTGGGGCATCTTTCACCGCACATATGCCAAAGACGCCCTTTGCGTACCTTTCTAATTTTCATTGCTGTAAGAAAACGAATTTAAGTTTGCTACAAAGGAACTGACTTCTTTGTAGTACAGATCCTACCGTACCTATTGCTCACCCAGATGTAATTCCTGTTTCTATAAGAAATGGTAAAAATCTGTCAGTACAAAAAGTGGGGCATCATTGCCCATTTTCCTCTAACTATCTAGCATATAACTGGGAATAAAAATCGATTACAGTGCGGAAACTTACCGTCATTAGTTACTGCGTCACACCACAATCAATTTATATTTAAGGTATGTAGCGCCATTTTATTATGTAATTATAATCAAGTATGAATCTGTAAGTAGTACATAGTACGACTGTATGCCTTTTGCCTGTATTTTTCACCATGCGAAATGCCTCTTAACCACAAGTTTCATTCGACTGAAAGCTATAAGCATTAGATATTACAACCCTCTAAACTTTTGTCTTCAACACCCAGCACGCTAATCGAATCTTCTTGGGGCCCCTTTATGTTCGATTTTCCATGGCTTCTCTGGGTTCTGCCGTCTTTTTAGTAATTGTCACTTCAACGGCAAACTTTTCGGAAAGATTCTGTCTAAAATGAAACGTTAGTTTGATTTTCTCTGTAACTTTACCCGAAGGCTTTCTCTTTCAGGAAAGAAGAATGCAACTATACATTATCAAAGACGTACTCTGTGCTTCATGTGAAGTACCTGATTTTCTCCCGATTTCTAATTTTTTGTGATGCTCGTAATAAACAACAGTCATCGGCTGTTGTTTGTTTTGGAGAAGGAATTATTTTTTTGGGGCGTAGGAAATTAATTTCAATGTGATATCCAGAGAGAAAAAATGCTTCAAAAGCGTGTCTGTTTCAAAGGACCTACTAAAACGCTGTCTTAGAAAAGTCCATCCCACATAAAGGACTTCGTAGAAACACAGGAGGGTGTAAGACGGAAATGTCTTCTCCGAAAGGAGGGGTTCCGGAAGCGACAGATTGTAGCGGGCGTCCATCCAGTTGACAGGCGCACAGATTGAGAAATGATCGGGAGTTAATTTTGCTCGCATGTTGTCTGTGGCTGCGCTAGTGGTACTGGGCAACATTAATAGACCTTGACAGGACAATCCTTATTATTTTTTAAAGTGGTTAAGAAACACTGTAACACTTTAAATTGCAGTAATTTCTGTATAAACCTCCTGCTTTAGTACACAATACTCTGCACTTTATCCACTCAGTGTACTTATGTGTTGTGTGTGACTGTCACAGTAACTAGCGAAAAATATATTCAACACCATTAAACAGGGTTTTTAATGGAAAAGCAATGTGAAGAGTCGTGTCTTCTGAGACGTTGCTCTGTATCATCTGGTGAATATTCATTTACCTTTCAGAAGAGCTTAGACCCTCAGAAATGTGGAAATTATTTACCGCTGTAAAGAAGGAAAGATTCCAAAAAGTAAATGTTTATGGACACCCCTACGAGAACCTCATATTAAAAAACGCACTGTTTTCCGTGAGGTCGGTACTGAGTTCATAAAAACACACTATTTGCAAAATTTAAAGTTCCTGACTTTTAAAGGACATATATATATATATACACACACACACATACACACACACACACACACATGCAGTAAAACCCGGTTATAATGACATCGGTTTATGCGACATCTCGTATATAATGACAGATATTCTGTGGTACCAATTAATTCCTCATTATTAATCACTAAAATTACACTGCTCGGTTACAACAACGCTCAATTTTAACAACACCAATTATCCATTCCCTTTCAAGACGTTATAACCGAGTCTGACTCTGTGTGTATGTGTGTGTGTGTGTGTGTGTGTGTGTATATATATATATGTATATGTATATATATATAATGTATATATAAATTATGTATATATACACCCAACACTTCTTTAATGCTTTAAGTTTAATATTTAAATTTCTGAAATTTCACATGAAAAATAAATAAATTTGAATAGCTATTTGGGCACAAATGCGAATGAAGTATTCAAAATCGCCAGCACCGAGTTTGGTAAACATAAGCCTGATTGAGAAATTCTCATTTCTTATGTTCTCAATTAAGCCTTCTTATGCTATAGGTACTCGTGAGCCAAGACGGGAAATGTTTCGAAGTCCTGAGACGATCAGCTTGCAGAGTCTGATGGCACGCAGCTGTCGGTAAGTTATGAGTAAAGGCATTTAATTTACTTCTCACATTTTATTTCAATGAACTCTGCGTCTTGATTTTTGACGTTATCGTGGAAGTATTAATATTAGTTATCGTGGAAGTATTAATATTAGTGTCTTGCTGAATGTGTCGTCGTTTACTTTGGTAGAAGTATACCGAGGCTTTGGCGGAAAATATTGAACCATTCTTCCGATAGGGGTCAGTTTTATCCTATAGATGGAGACAGCATGTTTGGCGACTGTTTACTGAATTGTACTGTCATATCGCGCCGGTCCCAGTGGCCGCGCGGTCTAAGGCGTGGGTCTGCGGCAGCTCGTCTGATGAGATTGCGGGTTCGAATCCCACCGGGGTACGGATTTCTGTCTGCTGTGAGTGTCGTGTGTTGTCAGGTAGGGGTCTCTGCGACGAGCTGATCACTCATTCAGAGGAGACCTACTGACTGTGGTGCGTCGTTGTGTGAGATATAGAAACCTCATGAATGAGGAGGTCCTGGCGTACGGGGGGCTGTTGCGCCAAATAAAAAGAAACTATCATATAGCAAAAGGTCGCAAACTTAATTTTCAGAACCTTCAAGAACACCTCCAATTTTGCTAGTGTATCACGGATACTAAAGCTTGTTTACGTGTTTAGCAACTGATTGTGGTCTGTTTACACCCAATCTTCACTGTGTTCACACAGTGAAGATTGGGTTAAAATAACTTGGAATTAACAGAAATAGGCTTAAAAAGAATCGTACGAATTTCTAATTATTTTCTTAGCTGAAAGGGGCAGAGACAGCATGGTGACCCAGAAAATCCACATTTCTTTAACATGCAAGTAGGACAAATTATAATACTAATTTAACATTTAAAAACTCCTCGTTTTGACCAAAAAACTTATTCATGTGTTTCATATGATTCTCACAATAAAACAAGATTAAATCTAGGTATGAATATTACTTTTGTTCCTGATGATAATGATGGTGACCACGTAAGCAGAAGGATGCAGTGCAGTTTGACCTTAAATAATTCTAACTGTCGGTATTCCTTTCTTTTTGTACACCAACAGGTATTGTTTCTGTATGTTATTTTTGAGATATGAACTTAATTCCTGATTGCTAATAAGATGACTTAACTAATTTACAGAAATAACGTAGATTATATTTAACCATTGCACATAGGTTATGGCTACGTTCTGGAAGATCCGGTTTTCGATTCTGGGCAGGGGCAAAATATTTTAATATTGTCCAAACGTCCAGACTGATTCGGGGGCCAAACGAGACTCGTATGCGACGGATACCGAGAGTGATTTCGTGGGAGGTAAAACGGCCTGGCACGAAGTTACTCATTCACCGAATCTAATGCCAAGCTTAAGAATAAATGGCGTTACAACTCCACTTCACCTCTAAACTTTCATATCGTGGACTGGGACAACGTTACCTATACAAGAGCTAAGCAAATGTGGTGTAATGAATCTGAGCGTTAGGGCGATTCAAAACGTGCGTTACTCTGCTGCACTGCAGCAATGACATTTTTCCCCTGACGGATTGCTCGGAGAACTCGTTCAGTCTACGTTGTCACGTTGCCGGGGTAACTATTTACAAATGACGCCTTTGTTGTAATAGACAGTCAATTGTTTTCTTTCTGTCGGTTGGTCTCCAGTCTTTTGTCGACGGTGACAAGTGAGTCATTAGCCCCGTTTGTCCCGTGATTGACTCCTTCATCTTCCTCTCCTCCATTCTGTCACCGTCATCACATCTCCCTCTCTTTCTCTCTCATTCTGTTGTTATCCTGGTGGCGTCTGGACGCCTCCCAACAAGCCGTCATTTCATTGTTCCTCACTACCCTATGACATGATGTAAAAAATCTTTATGGATCGGCAAAACAGCTGGCTGTCTGACAAGCACTTGTTGCTTTAAGTGTGCCATACAGACGTGGCGTGTTCAAGCACTTTCATTATAAAAATCTCGTAACTTAGACAAAAAGTGTATAAATCCTTATTTTTTGATTATTATTTTAGGGGAATACAATTTTACATCTCTCTTAAAATTTTTCTGTTAAATTACGTGTCAGGTTCACCGAAATACTTATATTTTAAGTTTACATAAATACCCTCAAAATTCTCTCGGTTTTCGAAATTGTCACACGTCTACCTTGCACAGATTGCTCCCAGTCATACAGCAATTCTTTGTGCTGTTTGTAGTAAGAAGAGTAATGTAAGTTATATGTCAAAGTGGTTTCATTTTAAAATAATACACTTTCCACTGCTCTTAATTAATTCACCATGAAATGAAGGCATCTGGGGCCATGGATGTGTGGTTCCATGCCTTCTTAAATTTGGCACTAGAAGTAAATGAGTGATTAATACGAATCACACTTACTACTAACCACGACCCCTCGTTAGTCCTTCCCACAACCCACTCGCTCTACCAACAGCGCTATCCTGGCCCCAAAGTCTTATTACGTTTTAAGTAAATAACTGCACATTAAACGGGCTGGACTATCAGAGGATCGAATTCCGGTGGGGTGAGATTTTCCGCAACCATCCAGACCGGCCCTGGGACCCACATATCTTGCTATACAATGGGTATTGGGTCTGTTTCAGGGGGGTAAAGCGGTCGGAACGTGGCGATGACCACTCACCCCATATAGCGCCAAGGTTAAAGAAAGAACAGACGTATACCTTTACCCCCCTCTGGGCTTTCATGGCCTGTTCTATTGTGAACTTTACATTAGGCAGACGTGTCTTATTTTTATGCACATTCTTCTTTCAACTTCCGCATGTTTTCTCATTGTATCATAATAAAAGAATTTGCGTGAAAGCTAAGCCATGCCTGCACCACCTGAATCATGACCGATGAATTACAGAAGCAATTTCAACACTAATTATTCTTCTGTTGTCTCGGATACGCTGAACGCTTTGCACATTACAGCTCATGGCTGAAGGAAATGTGCATCATCATCAACACCCGTCCGCATTTCTTTTAATGCTTTTTGCGATTTGTGAAGTCTCCTCTGCGCCATACTGTTATAGGCGCACTACATTTTCAGCACCTGTCGATTTCTTCAAGTCGTTACATTTATTAACACTAATAACCAAACAGAACTAGGCTAAATCCGGGATTATTTTAAGTGAAAACTTTTATAATCATCAGATAATCCTCCTGCGTCCTTTAGATGTGGGGCGGTGGACAACAGATAGTCAGTTCTCAAATCAAGGACAATGGTTACTGTAGGTACCTAAAGTCTTATGCTTCATACTTTTCTCAAAATAAATAACTTTGATTTTCCAACACAAGAGTAGCCGGCTGGCGTTTGTTACGGATTTAGACAGGATTCCAGCTTGAGGTGGTTACATATGTACGGGCTAGAGAAACTTATGTATAGAAATAATATTAAAATCCGAGAAGGTGGAAGAACTGTGGCCTGTGGCTGACAGATTTCCTTAAATGTAAAATTACGCATCATAACATTGACAGCTTGGCATTATTGATTTCATTGCCATGGAATTTTTTAGGGATGTAAAGTTATTTCATTCTAAATGGCACTTACCATTGTTCGAAACAGATGGGACAAAGTATACAATAAATAAATAAGGTATTAAAATATAGACTGGATTCAGTGTAGTGGCGGTCTTGTCTTAAAACGGAAATAAATTTCTGAGTTTTATCAAAGCAGGAAATTCTTAAATAGTTTTACAAACATTAATTTCTGGAGAACTCTTATTCTTGTAGTTAGTTGTGGATTCAATAATTATTTATAGGCTAAAGGATGTACAATCGATGAAGTTAAAGAAGCGAAACAACTATAATAAGATTTTGTTGAAAGCGTTAGTCAGTTTACTATTTCAGTGAAAATATTGCTCTTGTCGCTGGACCCTTTTATTCGAACGAAATTGAGTTACAACAGGCGAAGTGCGGTTTCTTCTGTCGACTGTGTTTGCAATACTTCCGTATCTGCAGCGTCCTCACCTTTTGTCGTCCTACTCTGAGAGACAGGAAGTCCTCATCCCATCGCCAGCTCCGTAGACAATGCTGCAATCAATAGGGTAATGAGAGACAGTATCTAATTATTGATGCGGTCAGCAGTGGCCTTCCTACTGCAGGCTTTAGAACAGCGCAGACCTAATGGATCTGTCCTTCCAGTGTCTCACTCTCTCCTGAAGACCGTCTCTCAACGACAATGAAATTTGTGACCATCTCACTCTTTGGACGATGGATTTGTGTATCATTGTTCATTATGTATTACCCAAGTGGGGTGGAAAGGGAAGAGAGAAATTGGAGCAGTACTAGTAGGAAGATGTGGTGGTGGTGAAACTGAAGGGGAAGCTAGATGGGGTGGTGGCCTGTGACAACGTCCAAAGTGGGGGAGGGGAGAGAAGAGAAAGATGACGTAGATGAAAATCTAGCAGTTGTCTTCCGTACAAGATTGCTGTAGGCTGTTGTAGCGTGTAATGTTGAACAAACGTGTTCTGTGGTGTGTGACGATCAGCTGATTCCCGCCGCTCACAGTCTACATTGCTGCTGGGATACGTACGTATTTGTCTTGTGGTCTAAGCTAAGACAGAATGTATTACGCGCCTGCGAGCTCTGAGCTAGTGCAGCAATTGAAACCGTCAGCTTTTTGTTGCAAGAAACAAAAATGTCTACTGACAGGTGAGCAGTGTTTGTGTTAAACAGGGGCAGAAATCCTCTGATGTTCATTTCGATCAGTTCATGCGGCATAGTAAACAGTTTTTGCCTGCGTCATGAAGACAAACCTTTGAATACTGTACGTGGAAATAATCGCTTCTCATTTTAAGAATCATACGACAGTCATAAATACATGACATTCACCCAAGAATAGACCAAGAAGGCCCTGAGGGGGAGTAGATATATAGATCTACTCGTTCTTCAACCTCGGTGTTAGATGGGGTGGATGGGCAACGCCATGCCCCGGCCGCTTAACCCCCAGGAAAGAGCCGGTACCAATGTTGTAGTAGGCTGGTTGGGTCCCAGGGCCGGTCTGGACGGAAGCGGAATATCTCGCCATATCGGGATTCGATCCTCATACCTTTCAGCCCGTAGCGAGTCGCTATACCGACTACGCCATCCCGGCTCACGTCATAAATATATATTTATGGCAAAATACGACGTTGTAATAAAATTGTGCAGCAGGTAGTGTGTGTAGCAACAGATGTGATTCGAAGCAACAATGCGGCATATCATTGGTGATAACGTCCAACGAGCACTGACGTCACAGTTTGGCTGGCTGGCAGTGAATTTGCATTCACACATATCGGGCACCCTGCATTGCAGCGATGCCATAAGAGGCCGGTGAGGGTCAATAAAGAGTGAGGTTTGTCTGTCTAACTACAGCCGCTCGGAAATAACTTGTGCTTTCAGGTATAAAAGTGTGCATTAAATGACATTATACCTAACACACACCGGCTTTATTGATCGTACTTTTCAAATGTGTACGATTCTCCTCTAATTGTTTTGAATAATTTTGATATATTCCTCAATTTTACGGAAAAACATATCAAATGTTTGAAAATATGTGGTTCGTAAAATATTTTGTATTTGAAGTGTTCAGGTCAGTGAGTGGCAAGTTACGGTCTTCTCAAATGTGACGCCATGTATTATGGTCTCTGAAGATTGACGCAGAAGTTTTCTCCGAAAATTTAGCAAGCCTTGCTAATCACAAAGCGTGCCATCAAACAGGACCGTGGTCTTAGGCATGCATTTCGATTTGAAGAGCAATTACTGAATATATGGGCTGAAAATGTGGCGGGTATGGGGGAGTGGAAGGAATGAGTACGGAAATTTGGCGGGAAAGACTTGCAAAACGTCTATTTTAAAGACCTAACAGTGTACGGAAGTATAACGTTAGAATGTACGTTAGAGTAATAGGTTGTACGGAAGGGATGTGGATGGATTTGGCTGAGGATGTTGTTTGAGTGTGGGCATTCGTGTTAGCCTTGCTGAAACTTTGGCCACTACAGTTTCCTTGTAACAGCCACAGTCTAGGAAAAGATCACTTGGGAAACCTAGCGCGGATAGAAAAATACTTTAATAGAATTTTAATACTTAAAGGAAAAAAAACTTTGCTGACGTGAATCCTTAGAGCACCAAAGAGTAAAGGGCGAAATGTATATAGATTTCTTGGTTGGGGGGGGGGGAGTGGGAGGGTTAAAGGTAGGTGAATAATTGGAAGAACTGGCATAGATGGGAGGTTAATATTCAAATGAAATTAAGCTGTACAATTTGTGTAGTGATTTTTTGCTGTGTGGTAAATACGGCTATTGCATGGAATTAGTTATTCGCATCCGTACAGTGCTTACTATAACATTACTTCTACACCCCCTCCCGGCTTGGCAACTATTTCAATTTAAGCCCAAAATATGTTACCTAGTCATTTCCTAGCCTAAATGTTAGTATAAATGTGGCAGTCTCGGAAAAAGGTAGGTTATAAGGGGTGTGACACACTTCGGAAAAATTAGGTGTCTGCATTTTCAGTGTAGGAGAATCGCTGTATTGCAGTGAAGATGACAGCAGCATACTTCTCCGAGAACTTTGTAACGATTTCCATACCTGCACTGCGGCACGTTGCAGAAGATTTTACTTGCTGCGAGAAATAAAATCACCAAATCCCATCCACTAACATCGAGTATAATACTATATATTTGCAACCCACCGAATTCGGTATTTCATCTAAATTATATATAAAAATTTAGTTCCGACCTCACAGTAAACACACAGTGTCTCCATTACAAAAACCATCTGGGCATTGCCGTTTAGTGAAATAATAGCTGTTCTCTTGAGCCACAAGAAATACATACATATATGTGTGCAAAATGTAGATTTTCTAAGTGTTATGAAGCCAGTTATGCGTATAATTACTGTTGGCTCTTAAAAGTTTAATTAACGCAAAATGGTCCAGACAAAATGGGTGGACTGTTGAGCTAACCTTAACAAGTCATTGCCATTCCTTCTCAACTCCCTTCTCCAAGTCTCATACAAATCCACCCTCCGGTAGCCAGGACAGCTGACAAAGAAAATTCAGCCCTGGATAAACACTGTGTATGTGTCCTCTGAATTGTATTGTCCTTTGTCGCATCGAACATAACCTCAACATGACAATGTCACCAGGTGTTATCCTACTGTGCTTGTTGTCAAACCTCGGGTCGTCTGAAAGAAGACGATTCTTGATTAAAAGGACGAGAGGGAAGAACCACATGTTAAAAAAAGACGAAGCATACTTAACAGCATGTTAGAGTGAGCAAGATAGATATACTTGCCTGACAAGTACTGCTACTATGGCTAGGCAGCTTTACCTGCAGGCTCTCCCTACCTGCCTGTATACAAGACAGCAAAGAGCAGCAAGTTTTCTAGGCTTAGTTCAGTGTATGTTGTGTTGCTGAGTAGTGATGATGTGGTATAGTGTGTGGGGAATATCGGGAGACATTTGGTAACGAAGACAGGCGATTTAGAGCCAACTTCAAAATCATGAGGATAAGAAAGCAAGTGTAGGGCAATATAAAGGTGTGTTGTTGTGACGTAATCATTTGTGGCTTCGTGTGTAATAGAAGACGGACCATGCTACAGCGACCACGTCGTAAAGTAAGCATATAAATACTGAGCATGGATATAATTCTCTTCAGCTCGTGTGTGTAGATAAATCGTGATACTGCGTATTTGAAACTGGTGTCATGGTAAAAACCTACATGTTTGCAGTCCGCACTGCGTCTTGATTTTGTAATCTGTGACAGATCACATCGCTTGAGATGGTAAGAAATTAATAAGCTTCATAATGAAGTGTTATTATTTTTGGTATAGATTTCTTGCCCATTATTTCTGTAGGAGAATGATCCCACATGTAACAGTCCTCTGAAAAGTGCCTCCGTGTTGTTTGGAAAATTGAAATCAACGCTTTGGAGAAAACGTGCCGGTATAACTAAAATGTTGGTACGTATCTGCCAGAATCCACGGCGGTACATTCAATAAAACTATGACATGAAGGGAGAAACTTTCTGGCTTAAACCAAGCATAATTACTGTTGTTTTCCAAAAGTCACTGCTTCAGATCGCAGGACGGTCGTTTGTTTTATTCCACATTGTTTTCAGCAGTTAAGACTTTCTTTCTTTGACTACAGTTTCTCTGGCATTTTGTCTCACACCCGACAATTTTAATTACTTACATTTGTGTCAGCTTCATTCACTTTCTCTAGTTTTTTTTTGTATACATCCAGAATCATTTTTTTTAACAACTTTGATCCGTGGCAAAATCGATAAGCGTAGACTCGCATATGTATAATATGAGACAGTAAGCGTCATTTAATATGAACTTTTTTTAAATCCTTGTATTTACATTTGTATTAGACTTTTATCAGATTTGTTCATACAATAATACTAGTACTCCTTTTCAGCTATGATATCTTTCTCCAGTCTCTACTCAGAGACTAGCTATTTTTTTAGTTTTCCTGATTTTCCTCAGTTCCCCCAGGAAAATGCTGGGAAAATACCTCTAAGCCACGACCGTTTTCTTTCGCATATTTCAAATTAATCCAGCATTCTCTCACTGAACATTTTGTAATGTGAGTTACCAACGTCGTCCAAAAATAAACCACATGCAAATAAGGTGTATTTTGCCGCTTGGAAAACCGCTAACAGTGAAAATATCTTGACTGTGTAGGAAGGAAGTTGGTGTCGGCAGCCGCGTGGTAGGGGCAGTGCAACGGTGGCAGACTGTAGTAGTGAATGAACGTGTGATTACCCCGAGGAAATGGGGGAGACTGCAGTGAAGGGGCGGGAAGCAGTAGCTACTACTTTGTGCTGACTGACAGACTGGAGGGTCACAGTCATTTACGGTTTGTTCTAACTATCGTGTGTTTTCCGCCATACTTACCTATTTTTGCCTAATGTCACAAAATTGCCGCATTTGACGTTCTTAAGTACATGCCGGCTGCTCAGTATATTAGCTGCACCCAACATGTCTCGGGAGTAGCCGTGTATTTCCGTGTGAATGTGATATGAATTCTTTATAAGACAACGATAAATGTAGACATACGCCACATGTTTCAACGCTAAATATCGCAGCACTTCTTTCGTCGAATTTGTGAGTGATCGCTTCATTAACACTACTGAACTTTCTAATGGATGTGCGGGGTGTTTCTTTTGAGGTAAGACTTGATTTTAAAGCATTATGCAATTATTATGAGTTTTGCTTCCATGTTTATGTTATTAATCAGCATGTAACATCAATCAGGTAATTCTACAAAATTAAATACTGACAATTTATAGAGTGAAATTACAGAGTTAGATTTAAAAAGTGGTTATCAGAATTGTATGTGAAACCTGGAAAAATTAACAAAATTTGAAATTTTGAAGAGTTCCCTGTTCGTTGTGAAAAGATGTTTTGTGTTTGATGCTTTAAAGCAAATTTGTGATTACGTGCCACTGTTTCAATATTAGAAATTCTGCATTTAATTTGTGTTTCACGTGACTCTCTTAGCAGACTGCACTGACCGGTTCGGCTTGGTAATTAGGGTTCAGTGTTTTCTCTGTAGAGCGGGAAATTAAATTGTTTGTGTTGAAAAGGCAGTGTGATTTCAGGATACGAGAGTTAAGCAAGTTTTACATTATAATGCTTTAAGTGTTTAATTTCACAGAGTGTCTATTTTATGACGTATTACAAGTATGCACATTATTTCGTTCGTAACTGGGTGGACCGAAAAGTAGAGAAGGAAAATGTTGCTACATTAGTTTCTTAATTATATAAGCCAGTTCTGTTTCTCAGTGTTGCTGGTAATTTAGATGGATGGCAATTCTGCTTGTACATTAAACACGGAAAAACCTACCGAAAAAATTATTATTATTATTATTATCATTATTATTCTTTATGTGTGATGTTATAAATTGCAGACGCAAAGCCAAACGTTATTGAAATATCTTGACAGGTGTTAAGTGCAACTGTCGGTTTATGGATAATTTAGGGGCCATTAAACACAAACGGACTACAATGTAACAAACAATAATTTTGTATTGTGCGGAATTGAGAGCAAAGCACTTGGACAAGATTTTGGCGCTTTCATCACTAAAGTATGTGTAAGAGTGCCTCTAAACTTTGCAATGGCTCTTTCGTTTTTCGCCTATAACATATAAAGTGCTAATAAACATAACTTTACAACGTTTTGTGCGCGGGCATCTTCTAGAACTTGTAGGTGCTTTCCATTACCGGTTCAAATCTCTGTAATGAGCACGTTAAATAAAACTGTACCACTGTTTTTTGTCCACTTTTACTGCTAGTCGCAAAATATCTGTTGAGACAAATTTGTTTTGAATTAAATTTTAGAGAACCCTGCATGGCCGTTTTATGTTCAACTTCCTGTGACTGTAATTAATTGAATTTTCTCTATTTGGTTCGATATATTTCCGACGTTGGTGTTTGTGTAAATGTGTTATTCTGCTCTCTCCTTCAGGATAAGTCTCAAAAAAATAAAAAATTTTCCAAACATGTAATATTATATAAACGGGGTCCTGGATGTGAGAGACCTACATATTGTAATAACTATAAGCGTTTGTGATAATGTGTTCCAGTGATGTTCACAGGGAAGATAGAAACAATTTTGATTAATAGTTTTGTGTGTGTGTGTGTGTGTGTGTGTGTGTGCTTGCATGCATGTGTAGCGTTGCGTGGGTTCGTCTGCACCATGCGTCTCACGCTTGCGCGGCCTCGAAAACATAATTACGCTTTCTTAGGTTTTGCAGCTCTGGGTATGTGATATTTCAGTTTGTCACAGCAATAGTGTCAAGATTGCATAATTCGGGTTATTAAGCCGTGAATTTTGGTAAATAGTTGCCAAGTTTTCGCAGTAACCTTTTTTTTGTATAATTCTTAACGGATTCTGCTCTATAAAGACAGCAAGTTTTAGTGTAATTTATGCACTGCGATCTTACAGCTGTTGGTATCTTATACATTTATGTAAGTCATTATGTCGACATAAGCTGTACGATTTCTCAACAACAACAACACGGGCTTATTTGCGTAATCGAATTATTATTATTATTATCATTATTATTTGTATAGCTTAGTAACAGCTTAAAATTTGCAGGAATGTATACTGCAGGCAGTACGAAGAATATATTCCTGTATAAATGTTCGTATCGTTGAGAAAATGTGGGATGTTATACATCCGCTGTTTTGTAATATAAAAGATTAAAACGTTTAATTTTACTCCTCTCTCTTAATTACAAAATTCTCCTTTTGGAGATGATGGGTCGAGATAGCTCATTAAAGTAATGGCAAGAGTGATAGGAGTAATGTTTTCTTCAGTGTCAACGACATATTAGGTTCGTCATCACATTTATGTCCGTCTTGGGTTACACCCGGCCTTTACATTCAATTGATATCGAAATAACTTTACATGGAAGCAAGGTGGCCAGAAAGGGAAGCTGGGCCCTTGCATCCGCCTAGTGCAGAGGTTAAGCAAGCCTAAGTGTGGATATATTCGTTTATTTCCCCCATGCATTTTCACGGCACGGTACTTAATTCCGATAATACAAAATGTAGAGATCATCATCATCATGTTCCTGAAGGGTTAAGTGTGTTTCCTGTTCCTTGATCCTCAAGATGACGTTGGTCCCTCCATCTCTTCCTCGGTCGTCCTATGTTCCTTCGTCCTTTTGGTTTATATTGTAGTGCTTGTTTTGGTAGTCTGTTTGTGTACATCCTTTGTACGTGTTGTAGCCACTTTTTCT
>Ga0123352_10005907_pt1 | contig 18598 bp, 8 predicted proteins | sample TergutLab28metaG_FD_89700 | JGI IMG/M metagenome (GOLD analysis project Ga0123352, IMG submission 89700) | Labiotermes labralis P1 segment gut microbial communities from Petit-Saut dam, French Guiana - Lab288 P1 | ecosystem: Host-associated > Arthropoda: Insects > Digestive system > Gut ... | reverse complement strand
GATGCAACAGTATGCAGATATTTATTTACTGCAAAGTCACTCTACATGTTTCGGGTGTCACAGCACCCATCATCAAGAGTACTAAAAACTGTAACCGCAGCCTCCGGTACAGGTCATAATATCGGTACAGCTACTTCCCTCCAATGTTGCCTGATCGGACCACTTTGGAGGGAAGTAGAGGGAGGCTGCGGTTACAGTTTTTAGTACACCTGATGACGGGTGCTGTGACACCCGAAACATGTAGAGTGACTTTGCAGCAAATAAATATCTGCATACTGTTGCATCTGGTTGGATTTTTATTAACACTGAATTAAGATGCACGGAACCATGAGTTCAAAATTACTAAGAATCTTGGCATTCATCTACTAGACTAAATGGCCTCCCACCCACCAAAAGATAGTATATGAATGTTATTGCCTTGATAAATTCATGTGTCTTATTCACATTTAGCAGAAATTAAGTATATGATGAATGCCTACCTGTGCTGTGTGAAGATGAAAGGAAGAGACCACTGCGGACAGCTCAATATACTGCAGAATTATGAAGTTAGGCTCCCAGTGTGTGTTACTGGTGTGGCGTAACGTTCAGACACTTATTTATAAACTCCTGTACTGCAGTGTTACTGTATTCCCAGTGTAACAAAATTAGGCCGTACGTGGACATAATTTTCCCGTTAACGTTCAAGGGATATTGGCTAGATTGCGTTAACTCTTCACTCAGAAAGGTTCGATGATGGTAAGCCGAAGTCACCGTAACGCTGCATAATACTGATGCTGTCGGAAAGGTTTGAATAGATAATTTCTGCAAATGAAGTTAACAGAACTGTCACATCTAGTGACATGAGCTGTTCCGGTCGAAGGTGCGCGGTACAAAACCGTGGCGATGCGAAATGAAGTTTCATGGAAGAGCGAAGATGCAACGCAAGTCTTGGCATTTCCGTTACCCCACCTATCTGCTAATGCTGGAAATACTAAAGACGTGATTCGTACCTTTTTTATACTTTTATGCATAAGAAATGGGGCTTCCTCAGTCGGTATAGTGACTAGGCTAGGGGCTGAATGGCTGAGAAATCGTAGTTCGATACTCGGCAGAAGGAAGTGACTTTTCTAGTCCTTGTAGCGTCCAAAATGGTTCCGGGTCCCACGCAGCTCTTTCTTTGTAAGTAAAATGGCCGGAAGTGAAGCTGATCACTCACCTCCATCTGGTGCCGAGATTAATATAAATGGAGCCAAAACGCGCTTCTCATCGTGAGCCTTTATAAGTACACCCGAGGGAGTTTATGCTTTATTCTATTTTCCTATAGAGTAATTCTCTAATGAATCAATAGTCCAGCAGCACTTCTAGCTGCCTGTTGTCTATGGCGTTGCTTAGAATTTGACTAAAACAGCAATTCTCGTCCCGCGGCCCGCCGAAGTTCTTCAACCGGCTTGCAAATTCTCGTTGTTGTAACAGATATAGCGGCGTGGTCAGGTGCACACCCAGCTGTTTTATCGCCTGACAAAGCGCCCCCAGTACCAATTCGATTAGGGTTGACTGGGCCCCAATTCCGATCAGGATACTGAACACTTTCCCAGGAAATCATATCTGATTTCTAAACCGTCCAGCCTCTAGCCTAGTCATTGTAATAACTGAGCTACCCCGACTCCTTTCTAACTGTGACTCTGAACATAAATAACTTACCAGTCATCATTTCCGCAAGACGTTTGCAAAATGATGCATAAATTTAAATTGATATCCGGAACTGTAATGTCCTTTAGTGTGACGCTACACAGTTTGGTATATGGATGCCAGCGTCTCGAACAACCCTGCTTCTTTCGTCTACATGGCAGAATATTCAACGCCACGAAAATGTAATTCGTTATGAAATATGTAAATAAAGCTACGATTGGCGTATTGGTCGTGGGGTTACGGCAAAAAAAAAAAAACTTTCTTTCTATCATCACTGCATCAAAACCATCACATTCTAGCTGTGGCCGCTTCGTAGTCTCGTCGGTAACTGTGGATATAATGTCTTTGGAGCTCTGGACAAAGTGGTGGCGCAGAGAACTTTCCCGAACCCTGTCTGAACTCGAACCCTGTGACGAGGGCTATAGCCAGCCGCAGCACTGACTGTGTTGTTCCATCTCGAATTTCAACTGTGCAAGTGTACTTGACATGACAGGGTCTGTTTTAGGAAGAACAAAGCTACCCGTGAGGCCGAAATAGAACTTTCAAGCCGCTCTGGCGAATAGATTTTCGTACCTAAGAAAATCATTTATGAATGGTTTAAAACAAAATATGTGTACTTAAGTAGTTTGAACTTAGTTGATGAATTTGGACTTTTTATTCTATCGTGGTGGTGTGATATATATCTGTATGCCTACGGCACCAAGTGGGCCCCATAGCCCGTCCTTTGAATGACGGATGAATGGGTATGGGCCGTTGGTGGAATGATAATTGACAGGGAAAATGTAAATGTTTGATGACGAACTTATCTCAGTGCCATCTTGTCCACTACAAGCAAACATCTAAAGAACAGAGTTTTCCGTCGTGAGAAGTAAACCATCAAATATCCGGTTTACAGTATAGTTGAAATTAGGCCACTGCATATTGAGAAAGTGTGTGTGTTATACAAGTGACCTGGCGTTCTTGAGGTGTTAAAAATTAGGACGCTGCGATAGGCTGGGTATGTAGCTACCAGGGGGCAAACGAGGAATGTGTAAAGTTTTGGTAGGGAAGTGTTCTGAGAAATGTCTGCCATGAAACACAGGGAGACAGCAAGAGAATACTAAAGCTTTAACGATTCAAATTCATGTAGATACTGTTAAAGATTGAGGTTCTACTTCAAAGAAAACCGCCTGCGTCTGCATTACAAATATCAGTTAAATAAAGTCGTTTAGGAAAGAATCGCTGTTCACTGTGAGAAGTAGACGAAACGCATGAATTTATAGACTCTGTGGTCAAAATGCATAATTTTTGGCATCTACTCAGGTCTTACATATAGCAACCACTTTGTCTTAAAAAAGTTAAATCGGTCTTAATGGGATAAGGTATGGAGATGTGGAACTGTGACGAAGTGGACAAAACTGGTTCAGCAGTGTGGGGTTTTGGTATTAGCGGTATCAAGCCTTTGGTTTCAGCTAGACTTTGAGAAATCTACCTACACCCTATACCTGTTACGTCAATTATTACTTCCGGAATTCTTATTTGTTGTAATACTACAGGAACATAGAACCGAGGTGAAGCCTTCCATGCAGCCCGTTTAGTTTGTGTGGTTTTATCTCTACTGTATTCTTAGGCACTGCAGGCACATTATCTCAGCTGCCGTGTGTATGACAACCGCCCCCCCCCTCGGCCCCACTCAGGGCCTCACTGCCAATAGTCATCCCAGCAGCATCTGTTCTCGGATGGATGGAAATTAAGTAAACTCCGGATTTCAACCCTCCGTTCGCTTCCCCTACCTTTTAAACCTTTTAGCATAGAAAGTCTTCTGACCGTAAAGCAGACAAACACGGATTTTATGCAGAAGTGGGTGTCAATGGAGCCAGTGGGTCCAGGAGCGTGTTCCTACTGTCACCGCCAGAACGAAGCGGAAGGTTTATTATGACAAAGGACATTCTGCTCCAGATATATGGGTAAATGCCTTCGAGGTGAAAGGCGGACTGGGTGTTATTTTTGGTTTAGAGGTTTGTGAGCCAGCACACCAAACTTTGCTCTCTAACCCAGTATGTAGTAGACTGAGTTACTTTAGACCCTTGTGGTTTCTTACTTCGACTATTTATTTTAACTTTTTTACCTGCTTGTAGCACAGTAGAAGAGATCAGAAATGTGTACAGTGTACTGATCTGCAAAACTAAACGAAAGGTACCTCTTGATACGTTGTAGTCTAAGTGGGAAAAATATATTGGAATGAGTATTGAACTTTCACAGACGAAGAGCAGACTGCTTCAGTTAAAGACCCAGGTCGTACCTCGCAGTAAACACTTTTCAACTCGTTTATATAAACCAATCAGTTTAAGCTGTAAGTGGCACAAGTCGCTGTTTGTTCTCAGATAAATACAAAACATATAAATACAGTGTAGGCAGAGCGTACGATTCTTGAATGTTAAACTTATTGGTGCATCACGTAATCAGTAGGCTTTAAAAGGTTCAAGAAACAGACTAGTAGTGTGAGGATTGCCGTCATCACGTTCAGCCTAGCTTCTAGTAGCGGGTTCTCGCGAGCGCTTTAATCGGCCTTCGGGTTCCATAAAATGCGGGGAATTTCTAGGTGCGGTGAAGTATTATTAGCTATTCATGAAGGACTGTGCTGCATGAACGTCTGGCAGAGCAGTTTGTGATATTCTTGTAAAACTCTGGTCCCTCGTTTTGAGACAAAACGAAGGGCTTCGGATGAAACCAAAATGATCTAGAAAGAGCACCACGGACGGAATATATATATATATATATATATATATATATATATATATATAAAGCACGATGAGATGGGAAATGCACACAAAGTAGACGGAAACCTGAAGGCAAAAGGCAAAACGACTTCACGAACGAAAGTCATTCATCAGAATTGGCCATTCCTTCAATTAGTCAATTCCCCACTTTATATGGATCACAAAGTTCACTACCGCATCAAAGATTCTGTACTTATTCTGAGCAGGAATGAATGTGGGTATGTTATTAAAGTGGATTTTACGCGAATGAGTTATGAAGGCCTGAAAAGGATCAAACGGCAATATAAAGTGACTGACTGTAACTGCAGTTACCATACGCTTCAGTGCGGCGGAACTTTTTCATGTTTCTTCGTAACTTGAATATCTTTTCATCACTGTTTAGCCTCTAACACACGTCCCAGTTTTCCAACGCTGAACCTGCAAGCACTGTGCACTACGGGCAGAACCAAGATATTTGTCAGTGACGGGCGACGTGCAATTATTATTTTGGTCCAGTGGCTGCACTCAGCCCAGCTGTGATTGGCAGCAGCTACAGTAGTATGCGGATAACAATTTATCATCATCACGTGACCAGGCGCCATTATTGTCTGTCGAATGCAGTAATCTTCCATTCTTCTCCTCTTCTCTTTCAAAACACAAACACACCAACACATATCAGATTTCAGAGCGGTGGGGTTCTAAGCGTTTTTCCTGCAGAAAATATCATATCCGAATTCTGTTAAATTTCAAAGCGACTTTTTTCGGTGTTTTGAAGTAAAGACGCCCCTAACCCTCCGAAGCACAACGATAAGTTATGTACTGTCTGCTTGAACTTTCAAAACTTTGCATTTTGCCCCACAGTACACTGATGTGTTTGATGTTTGTGTGGCCGTGCATCATTGATACGATAATATAAACAGCCAACTAGATGCAACAATAATAAATTTATTAATAATGTAAATGAGCTCAACATGTTTCGGACGATAATTTCGCTCATCCTCAGGAGCACTAGACTGTGTTTACAGCTTGTGGTATAATGCACCGACGATGCTGCCTGCTGGTGACCAGAATGAGGTGGAGTTCCACCTCATCCTGCTCACCAGCAGGCAGCATCGTCGGTGCTGTACACCACAAGCTGTAAACACAGTCTAGTTCTCCTGAGGATGGGCGAAATTATCACACGAAACATGTTGAGCTCATTTACATTATTAATAAATTTATTATTGCTGCATCTATTTGGCTGTTTATATTATTGTACGCTGATGTGTTTTGTCACACGATCCTCACAGCAGACATTTACACTTTCCGTAAGGAACGTTACGTATCTGAACCGTCAATGTAGATGGACTTGTCTGTGGATTGGGACCTGAAACTGTAAATAACATTATTTAGAGTTTTTGAGACTTCATATTGCTTAGAGTGCCTAAAATTATTACGCATAGTAAAACGTATGGTGGGCCGGGTAGCTCAGTCGGTATAGCGACTGACTACGGGCTGGACGATCCGAGATCGAATCCCGGTGGGGGCGAGATTTTCCGCATCTGTCCAGACCAGCTCTGGGGCCTACCCAGTTTCCTGTAAAATGGGTACCGGGTCTTTCCCGGGGGTAAAGTGCGGCCAGGGCGTGCTGCTGACCACTCACCCTCTTCTAGTGCCACGGTCATGGAAGAGTAGACTTATGCCTCTACCCACCCTCTGAGCCACACAAGACCTGTAACAGGAACACTTTACATTTTTAGTAAAACGTATGGGGTTATGGTGTGGTGTCCACTTAACAGCTAATGGGAAGTGTGAGGCTATGGTGGGGTGCCACTTTACAGGTAGTGAAATATATGAGGCTACACTGGGTTGCCACCTTACAGATAGTAAAATTTGTGAAGCTAGTTTGGGATGCCACCATACACAAAGTGAAACATATGAGACGGTGAGATTCCGCCCTATAGATCGTGAAATTTATGAGGCTAGGATGAGTCGCCACCTTACAGATCATGACGTGAATAGGGTTACGATGGAAGGCTGCCTAACAGATAGTGAAATAAGTTAGGCTACAATGGGTTTCCGCCTTACAGTTTCGTGCGTCCTTCATGCTGTTATTACGGATCGTAGGAATTTGAAAGCATCAAATTTGACGTAACTTCTAAAGGCATAAGTTTTTAAAATAATTCTGAAATTCCGACAGATTATTATAAAGTTAGAAGGAAAGATAAAAACAGAGCGAATGGTTATTACGTTAGTCCTTTTCTGTCCCTTAAAATGCAAAGCAGTTTGCATTAATATAATATAATATAATAGAATGTAACAATATTAGAAAACGTAGCCTACACATAGTTAATTAATATTACGACATAGATTTTGTATTTATACGATTGGCATATTCTACCTTTCGAAAATCACAGTGTTGAAATTTTCGTTTGCTTTCCCTCACGTTGCTTTATTTTTTCCGCTACTGACTGTGTAGGATCCTCGTTCCCGACGAAGTTTCCTTAAGCGGATAATAGTCGTGTTAAACAGGTATCATTCCAGGACTTTGTTAACAAATAAATAATAAAATTGCGGCAGACGAGTTCAGTTATTTTTTTTTTGTTAAAGTGATAACGAAGCGTCCTACACCTTGTATGTGTTTGGCTGAATATGACTGTACGTAGCAGCGACACAAAGGATACTTTTGAGTGGTGCGAGAGTACAAAACTTTTCTTGAAAAGGTGACTGTACAGTAAGCGGACGGAACCGAAGTAAAATAAATTAGGAGAAACATAAAGTGTAGGCCTACTTACAGTCGAATTCCAGGTATGACGTCACGAAAGGGACGAAATAAAATTTGTCCCCATAAACGAGTGTCGCTGTAAGCGATGTGTATGGTGAAAGTGAAGGAAAAGTATTTTGATACAAACTACAGGCCTGTAGGAATATTATTTAAGTTCTTAGGCTATGATATATTTTAAAATTAAATTACAATAAAATTTAGAAAGCAAAAAACTGCTCTTATGTAAATGTGAATTTCCGTAGAGGCTTATGATATAAAATACGTTAACCTACATTTCAAACTTAGGAGGTACAAACATTGTCATGAGAACATTGTCACTTCTCTCTGTTGCTAAAATCACTTAAACAACGCCTCAACAACATCACTTCCTTCAGGCTTCAAAAATCGCTGTATTGTAGATACGTCCGTTAAAACTCACTGATTAGTTTGGTTTTGTTTCTACAGATCGTTTGGAGCTTAGAATTTATGAGACAGAATTCCTGACACAGGTACACTTTCTTTTTCCCCACTTTTAATTTCTAGTATCACTTTAAATTTTCCTTCGACGCTCAAAAACCTTCCTTTTTCTGGTCCTGTAGCCATGTTATCTCTCTACCAGTCCTGCAGCCATGTTATCTCTCTACCAGTCCTGTAGCCATGTTATCACTCTACCAGTCCTGTAGTCATGTTATCACTCTACAAGTCCTATAGCCATGTTATCACTCTACCAGTCCTATAGCCATGTTATCTCTCTACCAGTCCTATAGCCATGTTACCACTCTACCAGTCCTGTAGCCATGTTATCACTTACCAGTCCTGTAGCCATGTTATCACTCTACCAGTCCTGTAGCCATGTTATCACTCTACCAGTCCTGTAGTCATGTTAACACTCTACCAGTCCTGTAGCCATGTTATCACTCTACCAGTCCCCTGTTAACTGCAGGAGTAGGGAAGTAGAGGGAATTTAACTCGCCAAGTCAATTATCGTCGGGATTTTCGCTCTTCTGGGATGTTATACAGCTTAGATTGGTGGTTAGTTACTGTTATTTCGGTACGACCTATGGGTCCCACCGTCAAGCCTCAAGCAGTCAAAGAAAGGTCGGCACCTAACTACCAGTATACACTGCGCAACATGCCAGAATAAGGAAGATCTTATTACCAACGAGGAGGAAGCCTACAATCGACCATTACCACTACTACTGTCATTTTTCAGGGCTGGAATTTATGTAGCTACCTGAAAAAAGTAGAGGGCTTGCCCTCAGTAGGACGAGGAGATCGCTGAATTCTCAAATTAGTCTTCTTCTTAGAAAATTATATTGGAACGGATGATTGGTAATGTCGTTATATCCGAGGTAGATGCTGTTATGTTTGTCGTACTGAGCAAAGCATAAAAACACCTATATTTTTTTAATGTTTGTCATCCCGAAGTTTTTAACACATATATAAATATACAATGATGTATCAGTCAAACACAACAAAACCTTATTATGTTTATTATTGTATTAGGGCAACATGTTTCGACCTTATAGAATCATCTTCAGGCCCTTTTAATCATTGATAAGTAAGAATTTGTATCTTAGAAGGGCCTGAAGATGATTCTATAAGAATCGAAACATGTTGCCCTAATACAACAATAAACATAATAAAGTTTTGTTGTGTTTGACTGATACATCATTGTACATTTATACATAAAAGCACATGCCTTATGGGGAATTAGGTGGTACCACAGAACATATAATGCTACATTCGGGGTGTATCATAAACCGAGATAGTTATGATCCAGTTCAACTCTGTGTACGTTTAACGGGAAATTACATTAAGTAGGGTTAAATTGTATACTCCGTTCATTGAGATGAAGTAAATAACTCATGCAACACAATCACATGCACTATTCCATAATTTTTGTGTGCAATCTTTTACATAGCTCCTACATATTTCGGCACTATTATCTCGCCATCTTCGGGAAGCTGGTATCAAAATTCATTTAAAACATACGGCAATCAAATAGGTCACAGTAGGTCACAATAAACGTACATAAGTTGTAGAATCAGTAGGTCACAATAGGTCACGATAGGTCACAGTAGGTCACAATAAACGTACATAAGTTTTAGGATCAATAGGTCACAGCAGGTTACAATAAACGTACATAAGTTGCAGGATCAATAGGTCACAATAGGTCACGATAGGTCACAGTAGGTCACAATAAACATACATAAGTTGTAGGATCAATAGGTCACAATAGGTCACAGCAGGTCACAATAAACGTATATAAGTTGTAGGATCAATATTGTAGAATTTTTTAAGTTTCGGTTAAAATTATATACATAAATATAATCTTGTACATAAATGTAATTCACCAACATTACATTATATGTATGTAAATAATTTTAAACATTACCTATAACGTGCTTCATTAATGACACCACAACATGCTTATTTTAACCAGATTTATTACTGTGTGTCTTAAATAAATTATGATGTTAGCTTCCTGAAGTTGGCGAAATAATAGCTCCTCAACCTGTAGGAGCTACGTAAGAGATCGTAGCGTGAACTGTAGAATAGTGTATCTGCTGGTGTTATTAGAGTTATTTGCTACATTAACTAGGCTCTATGAATATTTTTGGTAATGAAAATACGAGTCAAGAGAATGTAATTTTATATAGTAACAGGTTCAAGAGTTACTTAAAGTTTCATAAGATAACGTGTAAAATGTGAACATTTTAACGACGATAATTAGAAGTATATAGAAAGTTTAAAATATCAATATCAAGATTGAAACTTGAGATCGATAATTTCTACCTGTACAGCGAGGAAAACGATGAAGTCTGCAGTTAAAACTAACTTGACAAAGAGCAGCAATGCAAGAATTCTACATGCTTTTAGGTGCGCAAGGAAAGTAAGGAAAGTAACGAAATTTTGTGCAATGTTGACTGTATCTCATCTAGCCACAAAATGTATTATAAAAAAAATTGTAAAGACTGTGTCAGGTAACTGAGACTTTTGTAAGGGCCTGACAAATGGCGTTGTTAAACAAATGGCAAGTAGAAGTGTTTTTTTTTTTTACTAAATTTATTAAAACTGATTGTCTGGTTGCAGTCACTACCTTCGATTTTGATAACATGACTGGAATTAAAGTGCTGGAAGCCTTCGGAATTCAACCTAAAGGAAAGGCAGAAAGAAAAGTGGCCAAAGCCCTACGAATATGAAGGAAAGAGAGTGGAGAAACTGCAGAAACAGATCCACAAATTGAAGAGGCAGACGATGTCAGCAGCAGAAAGCCCTGACCATTGTCAGCCGTAACAGATTGCCACTACTGTACTGTGAGCATTACTGTTGTTACTTGTGTCACATTGTTTCATAATGTGTACCTTTTACTGAACATTTGGGTGAATGGATCAAGGAAAAAGAAATTATGCGCTCTAAATGTAACAAGCTTGGGGAGATTAGTGCATTGCAACGTGTGGTCCAGGAACCTGAAATCAATGAGTTCTAGTTTTAAAAATAAGGGTAATATTAAAGTGGATATTTAAAAAGTATTGTGTTAGGGTGCGTATTTGATTAAGCTGGCTGAGGATAAGCGTACGTGCAATGCTATTGTCACTGTTTGGTTTCAAAAAATGCGGGAATATCTCGACCACCTCAACCACTGCAGGATCTCAAGAAATGTTATTCTCCTCTGAGTTGTGGAGCATCTTTTACAACAAAACTTTTAACATAGTGTCTGTAGTATAAATAATGTCAAATATTTTAGAGAAACTGCATAAGAGATGGCAATGTAAAAATTTGCATTCATATACAGGGTAATTCTTAAGTCCCTTCAGAACTTCCGAACTCGGCTGCGCAACAACCAAGACAGACACAGCTGGGTGATCATATCGATCCCCTGTAATGGTAGGACAGAAACTTGGAGCGACTCTTCCTCTGTTGACATGCTCCTCTTCGGCGTGACCATCCCGCCTACTGTAGCGCAGAGGTCGGAAATCCCGGAGGGACTTATGAATTACCCTCTATATTCCTGATACATAGATTAATCTTATAAATTTGCGCATGCTCAGAAGCAGTCGTGTATATATATTCAATTCAGAACTCTTAACGGTCACGCCACTGCACTTTTCGTATTGTAAAAGAGAAACACTGTGAACAATGGATAACTGGGCACGCGCACAAAGCGACAATGATCAACAATGTAAACGCATGTTATGATTCACATGCATTATTCTTCAAGGTAACAAAGCCTTATCTTTGAATAACAGAGAAGGGGACGAGCAGTACAGCGTTGCGTATTGCAGAAAACTGGATGATTTTTAAGAGGCTGAAGCATATCTGAGCCGCTCCATGTCTTATTTCCTTGTCCTTTTTAAACTCGGTCAAGCGATGTTGCAGATGATGAAAATTATGAGAAGGAAATGTAAGAGGATGGGATAAGTTTCGGAGTTAAGAAAAATAAAGATAAAGAACAACAATGTGGCAGTACTTCGTGTCTACACCCTCCTGCCCTTCTCTATCCATAGCATACCCCTCAACCTTTCCATTTTCCCTCTTCAAAATTCAACCTCCTTCAGTCAGAATCTTGTAGTGCAGTGTGTAGAAGAAGATGGGAACAGGCTCTTACATGCTCTATTCTGTCCTGTTTCAAAAAATCCAAAGATTTTGTCTGCTTCGATGGATTTTAAAAGCTCCCTATTTATTATTTTCCGTCTACTTTTTATGTAGGTTATATATATATATATATATATATATATATATATCGAGAGAGAGAGAGAGAGAGAGAGGGACAGAGAGAGAGAGAGACCTCATCTTTTGGAAATACAGTAACTAGTGGTGGATATTTCTTCTGTTGTGCCTCTTCGAAATGATGCAAGAAGCAAAATGGAAGTACAGAGAAGTTTGAAGCGAAAATACCACTCACGCTGTCCCTCCACCCCGCCCTGTGCTTTCAGGTGCGGTGTTACGGAATTAACTTGAGCACAAAGCCACTGAGGTGGGTGCAATCTATATATATATATATTCACCACTGTGTGTTATAGATGTATAATGAGCTATGGACAGATGAATCGAAATGAAATGTCAAACCAGGGTGTATTACAATTACTGGATTCAACGGTCTATGTCAGTTTCTGACCAAAGGTGTGATACATGTTTCAAAGAATAGAGAAAGTAAAATCCGAATTAGCCAGAAGCTCGAATGCCCGCCACCCATTTACGTTAAGTAGCATTACATCTATTGGATTCTTGTCTCAGCACTGTCCCACATCCTGAGCGTCAGTCCTTGTAACCTGAAGAAAAGAACAGACTAAGTGAAAGTGCTTGTCTATCCAATGCTTCCCGTCCCGATATCCGAGAGAATATTGTTTTGTTTTAGGGTTCCCGGGCTTGGTCTCGCTTGTTCTTGTGTTATGAGTGTCATTAGTTTGAAGACGGTCATACAACATTGGTGGAATCATACTGACAAAGACATTTAGGTAGTCTTGGAAGGGGGTGGGGTGTGGTATGGAAGGAGGAAACAGTCTGAGAAAGAACTGCTTGAGACATGGCAGGGCATGTAAGCCTGAAATGCGGAGTAATGGATATGTAAGAACGCAGTTGCTACCGCACAGAGAACACACACTTCCTTTAAAAATCAGCCGTTCAATGCCGTTTGGGGAAATAATCGTTTTTCAACTGTGAGAATCTTACGGAAATTGTGCACTGTATGAGCGGAATGTTGCGTGTCTGAATACCACTTTAGACGAATTTAATGTGTATTGGACGGAGCATCGTTGTGATAACTGAAGAATAAGAACAAACTAGATGCTACTCATTATTTTATTAGACTTACGATAGACTCAACATATATCGGGCTCTATTATATGTACCCATCATCAGGAGCTCACGACTATAGTGCTGATTACCACATGGGTCGTCCGGTTATTGGGTTGCTGTTGGTTGGAAGTTAGGTGCAGGCAGGCTGGATAAGTGTCTGAGCTGCAGGCTATAGCTCCTGATGATGGGCTTAATAGTGCCCGAAACATGTTGAGCCCATCATAAGTATAATGAAACAATAAGTAACATCCAGTTGGTTCTTATTCTACAGTTACCAATTTAGACGTTTCACATAAACGCTACGGTGCCTTACAAGGGTAACACTGGAAAAGCAATCAGTCTTGAGGGGTCTCTTGTGTAACCTTCCGCATTCTTCGGTTACTTCGTCACTCTTGTGCCCAACAGATCTAGACTAGCCTAAGCAAATTAAATTATAAGAATAGAATGTACGCAATATTCATATCAAACTTTAGCAGGAATAACAGTCGGTATACTGACTATGCTAGGGGCTGGAGGTCAGAAAATTCTTTATACTGGACAAGAGATTTTTCTCTTCACCAGCGTCCGGACCGTCCCTGGGGCCCACCCAGGCTATTACTCAATTCATCCCGGAGTCCCTTCCCCAGCTGTAAAGCGACTGGGGCTTCTTTGTGACCGCTTACCGTATCTGGTCCACGGTTATAGCCGAGTGTAACTGTACCTCCACGCCTCCATACGACTTCATAGCACGCACTGGCTCCACTTTACCTTTAATTTTACTTCACAAACGTCGAACTAAATGCAGCCTTTGAACAGTGCAATGCGGTTGGGTTGCAGTAACATACCTTCATGAGACTAAGTGTTAGCTTTGTTTGCAACAGTACTCACTCATGAGGCTTCATGTTAGTTCGGTTGCAACTGTATATGCTCGTGAGGCTTCGTATTACTTGTCAATGTCTGTTGCAGCTTGCATAGCCCTCGTTACAGTGTTACCTTAATATATGTATTGTTAGCTCACAAATCTGTTCGTGGTGGTGTAGCCCACAACTTAAGATGAAATTACTTAATTTGGGAAAAGAGTGGATTCGCTGGGAAATGTGAAATATCGTGGTGGTGACTATAATGGTCATCGTCATTTGGAATGTGACGCCGTGTAGCGTGGCAGAGATTTACTGACATTTCTTTAAAAAAAAAGATCTTACCTCTTCCTTCTTCACGTTGCAAGATTGAAGGTAACGTGTTCCTCATAAACTTGGAGACATTTCTGCCAGATTACACTGCGTCACATTCCGCAAGACAGCACTCTTCAACACAACTATAATTTTTCTTTACGTTATTTTAACTATTTAATGTTTCTAAAAAGTTTATTCATACGTTTTTAAATATTTCTAAATATATTTGCTTTTATGCCTTATAACTTATTTCTAAATCTTGACATGCTTGTGCTTTGCACATATTTCTGTTCGGTCTTCATGTGCCCTTTCCTGTTTAAGAATTATGAGAAAATATTCTGTATTGCCGGACTTCTAGAGATCACTGTCATTGCCATTCTAATTTATAACTTTTCTTACTGCTGGTCAACACTTTGCTATTATGATTATGCATCTGTGATATCCGATCGTGGAAACTGTATAAAGGTTTAAGTGTCATGGTCGATCAATTCCATAAAGATCCCAATTTTTCCATTATTTTTACCAATAACTGATACACTTGGTCACTTCGATACACAGTTATTAATTTCATAAAGCAGAGTCCTCACTTAGCGTCTAAGGTGGTAAAATAATCCCCACCCTCTTTTTGAAATTGAGAAGTTTCTTGATGTTTATACAAGAGAGCACTGCTCAATTCTACGCTGTACATGATAAACCAATTCCCAACTGTCACAATCTATTTCTTTAATATCAACTTTAATATTATAGTGATATATATATCGAGGTCTCTCGCATACTATCTTCACTTAACTTTGGACTGTGGGGTCTATTTTCCTGGCAAAAGTAGCATAAATGAAATACTGCAGTAACATTTCAGCAATTTTGGAGATTTTAACCTGTCGAACTGATTATATTTACTACACATATACCGTTCTTACATTACAGTCTGTTACTCAATATTGGTACTTTCCCATATACAGTTGTTTGGCATTTGTAAAAGAGCAGCTGAGTGAAAGAAAATCAATGATTTACGCCATAGCATGAATTTTCTCAATGACATTCTCCTGACTGTCAGCAAAACGTTATTATAGTTTGTGATTTACAAGGTTTTGGTCTTTTTTTTTAAAAAAAAGAAATATAAGCTTCCTCTCTTTCAACTTTCGATACTTTATGATCAAGATGCTGAAAGAACTTGACTCTAGGGACCATTGAGCAGAGAGGCCCGCCTGTGGGACACGATAAAGCGACATGTTTCCTGTAAGCAGAAACATGTCTGACCATGTGAACAGTCCTAAGTCAGTCCTCACAGAAGAACTGTCCTGCATGCGCGACCTTACATTTTTACGAACACAGAAATTTCATTATATTTCTCACAACAGAGCACCTGGGCGCCCCTTCTTGAACCATATCGAACACGTCCACAAGCTGTATTCATAAGATACATTTTAAGTTTAATCTTGCTCATATCTCTATTCTGATATCACTATTTCAAATAATGATCGAGGAATGCACACATACATTACTAAAACATCACTATATCATTCCTATGTGCTTCATTCCTCAAAGGTCCATCCTGAAGCAGCACGACTGATGCACTTCGGTAGCAAGCTAAACAAAATGAGTTAGCAGATGAAAAATTCGACGTTGCACTCAGTTAAATTTGAGGGCTGAAACATGTAGAAGTGATATTGTTAAAAAGGCTATGTTTTATTAATATATATGTACATTCGTCAGTCAGTATTTGAAATAATGCTTTTTAACTTCATCCTTTCCCTGACACCGTGGTCTCCGAGTAGTCTTTTCATTTCATATTCTCATACAAAAATTTTCTGATCCCTCCTGTGTGCACTACGAGCCCGTTCCCCCCTTTTAATTTTGAATCATGGAACTCTCTTTGGCGGAAGACGTTAATTACATTGGTACTGTTACGAAAATTTCTCCAGTTTTCCTTTCCTGCCCCACTCTAAAGCCCAGATATTTTCCTCAGAAGCCAGTTGTGTAGATTCAATGGTAAGGTAATTAATGCAAGCATTGGTTAAGCCATTTAAAACAGAATTGCTATTGACAATTTATTTTGTACTTTGTCAGAGCCCAGCCGAATATAGAAGTACATTCTATAGCTATGAAATCGAAAATAGAAACAGAGGGTAGAGAGAGAAAAGGTTAAGAGAAAATTACCATAGGAAGGAATATGAACTGTTGTTATTTATAGCTTCGTGTTATCTCCCGTCAACTTCAAACTGTGTTACGGCTGCATTTAATTATTTATTTCTGTTTTTATTTTTTAACTTTTAAAGAAACTGATTCAGTTGATGAATTTATCTCTATGCTGACTAAACTATATGCCATACCAATACCGGACAATTAAATAGAAAACACACGGCTAAAATAAGTTCAGTAATTACAACTAATGCAATACCAATTCTGAGCTTCTCATTAAGGTGTGTGTGAATACTCCGTTCTTCTGGGATACGAAGCCGCTTCACTGGTTAATTGTTTCCCGACGTTTGCACGAAACGGAATGCCATCCTCTTCAATGATTTAGATGTTTTACAGGGGATCGGCGCTACGTTCCTTCACAGCGCCGGGAATTGTCACCCAGTGACGCTACGCCATATCCCAGACGAAATAATCCTCAGCTGGTGGGGTTCGTTTAGCATTGAGTTCGTATTGGCCGGTTGCTCCTATGCAAATACAGGCCAATACTGCGAAATAACTGTTTTAGCTAAAAGTTATTACGAAAAATTATTTTTTATACTCTGAGTTATAGAATGCTACATAAGGAACGAGTTCTCGTACTACTTCATTGCACCAGAGTAAGTGTTTCACACACGAGTCTCCTCTCTCTGTCTCTCCTCTCCCTGCTGTATAATATATTTTTATTCTCTCTCTCTATCTTTTGTAGTACAATGCGTCACTTTCGGGTGGGATGATCTTACGCTAGATTTAGCATTTCCACAGTTTATGGGCACTAGCCTGGCCATAAACTTTGTAGAAAAGGACGTATACGTAATATATTGGGGTATGAGCTGGCCTGCACTGAGCCCCGCTATCGTAATTTAATGGATGGAGAAGGTAGACAGTGTTACATGGGTGGGCTTGCACTGCTGATACAAAAATATCGCCTCTGCGAAAGTCCAATATTGGTTATGTTTTTATGGCTTATTTAAGACGCTGCCAATACCTCAGATTTTATGGCGTCGTCGAGTCTTTAGGTGGTGAGTGGAAAATGAATTGGAAGTAGTCGTGACCTAATTTGAGGTATTGTCCGGCATTTGTGTGAAGGGACTGAGGAAAACCACAAAATATTCACTCAGAAAAGTCTGTTCCAGTTTGAGATTTTGATCTAGGGGTTACCCGAATAAGAAGCAAGAGCTCCAACCTTTTGACTGCTACTTTACTTTGAATATTAGTTCTTTAAAAGACAGTGACTATCATAAATACCAGCTGGTTTAACGGTAAGGAGAAATTTATTTGTGCAGAGGAAATAGTTGTTATTTTCAGTTGGTTCTGTGCATACAGAAAGATGTTTATCCTGAACCTAACGGGATGAATTAGATACAAAATGGGTGTCTATTTGTTCTCCTTGAGATACGGCCCGGACTATTAGAGAACTCCAAGGGTATCTCCGCCCGTTAATTGTCGCAGTAGGCTGTGTCAGGCAAATAGCGTCTTCGTGATCTACAGGTGCCTTCTTCGAATCTCGACCGCAGAATAAGGCTGTTCGTGGACGTTTCCATTCACTTCAGAAACAGTTCAGCTACACTGACCCTTTCGACAAGCACAAACTCTACTGGTAAATTTTGCACTCCACTTCAGCTTTATATCGTCTTTAAAGTTCACACACAAACACACACACACGGACACATAGACCTATGACTCTTATGCACATACCTACTACGTTCCTACTTACGTACCTGCATACATACATACATATACTTACATACATACATACGTACACACACACACATACATACATGCATAATACATACATACATACATACATACGTACATAATACATACATACATAATACATAGATACATACATACATACACACATACATACGTACGTACATACACACATACATACATACATAATACATAGATACATACATACATACACACATACATACATACATACATACGTACGTACATACACACATACATACATGCATAATACATACATATATACATGGACACATAATACATACATACACAAACACACACACACACATACATGCATAATACATACGTACATACATGGACACATAATACATACACACACATACATACATAGACACATAATACATACATTCATACATAATACATACATACATAGATACATACATACACACACACATACATACATACATACACACACACACACATACATACATACGTACACACACACATACATACATACATATATACATACATACACACACACACACACACACATACGCCTGTTGTGTCTTCTTCTTTCTCTTCTGCCATAGATTATGCCTTTTGGTGTATTT
>Ga0123352_10005903_pt1 | contig 18599 bp, 16 predicted proteins | sample TergutLab28metaG_FD_89700 | JGI IMG/M metagenome (GOLD analysis project Ga0123352, IMG submission 89700) | Labiotermes labralis P1 segment gut microbial communities from Petit-Saut dam, French Guiana - Lab288 P1 | ecosystem: Host-associated > Arthropoda: Insects > Digestive system > Gut ... | reverse complement strand
TACGCCTTTCGCACATTAATGCGCATTCAGACAAGTGGAAATCTCTTGGTAGCTTCCACTGTCAAGCCTTTCTGTTCTATGTTGAACTGATAACCTGTGCTACCACAGACGTCAACACAAACTGCATAGGTGCAATGAGTATCACCGCATCATTCTACGTTTATTCAACCTAACGATCATTTCTTGCCGGTCCCAGTGGCCACGCGGTCTAATGCGTCTGTCTGCGGCCTCTCGCCAACTGAGATTGTGGGTTCGAATCCCACCGGGGTCATGGATGTTGATATATTGTGATTGTAGTGTGTTGTCAGGTAGAGGTCTCTGTGACGAACCGATCACTCGTCCACAGGAGTCCTACCGACTGTAATGCGTCGTTGTGTGTGATCTAGAAATCTCTTGAATAAGGGAGGCCCTGGCCCACAGCGGAGGGGCTGTTGCGCCAAAACAAACAAATAATAGTTTCTTAGTAGTAAAATTTGTGAATCTGTTTATGATGTAATGTTCACTGTCCTGTTTTGAGTTTTTCCCAGTTTGAATTTCAAATATTCTTTAAACATTTTCTTAATAACCCTCATACTGTGTTCACAAATTGTTCTGTGTTTTTTAAACATTGCCTAATTGATTGCCTTAAGTACACACCGTGAATTTGTACTAGGCTTCTAAATGATGTATGTGGTCGCTCTGAATCATGCACTTTACTTCCCGTGTGGTGTTTACTGTCGTTTAATTTGACTGTGTGCTGTTGGAAAGCCGTCAGCTTCTAAGTGAAGTAGAAGACAGCAAGTTAGCTGGTTATCTGTCTGGGACTTGTTATGCGGAGTTGAAATGTTCCCTTATAACTTGAAAGCCATTTGCAGATATCACTTAGACAGAGACAGATTCCTGACGAGAATAATTGAAGGTACATCAACTTTGTGCGTCCTCTGCCGTCCATCTCTGTATTATGTTACCATTTCCCGATGATGCCTTCTACGTCGAGCCTTTTCAGAGATGCCAGGGACAAAATCTATAATAATACGTCAGAGTGAGGACGCTGTAAGCTGATTACATTAATGGCTATGTGTCTGCACGGCTGTGGGACAACATTCAAAGCCAAGCAAAGCATTACTTTCTCCCCACGTACAAGCCCTGTGGTCAACTATTGGTTTACACTCACGACCGACATGCGTACGACTTGGACAACTGCTTTAAGTTGTTCTTGTTGTTGTTTATGTGTAAAGTGACCATAGAGAGCCCATGGCGATGGCAGGCAATTAGTTGTGGCCAGAGAATAATCCTGGAAGGAGTTGGTTGGTTTTGGTCTGCGGAAACCCCCTTTTAGCTGGCAGTCTTCTGGCCAGTGACTTTGTCGTAGCTTCTCCGGAACTTGTCCACTGCAGTATGGCTCCTTCGCAGTTCCATATAGTGCTTGCTTGTAACTATTTCGATAAGAAAGTAATCAGCTTTATGTAAGATATGTAACTCTGTTGCTTTAAATGGAGAAATATATTTTGTATGTGTACTGTGGGCTCAGAAAGAAATTCTGTGGGTGATGATAAGGACCGTGCTCGAAACTTATTTTCCTCGTACTGTTCTTTTCCCCTGTTATTCCCCTCTGGCCCATCATTCCGCCAGAATTATAGTCCGCATTAAAGATTTTTACAACCTACATTGTTATTAAAACAATGGCTAGACATTAGGAGTATTACTTAATGGTGAAGTTGCTCTAACGTAAACCTTGGATGGCGTATGGCGGAATAATTTATAGCTCCACGCGTTCTTGACCTCGTCGCTAGATGGGATGAGCGGTTAGATTTACGCTCCAGCCGCTTTGCGCCCTGGGAAAGAGCACTTGATACTCACTGAGTAGGAGGTCTGGTGGGCTCTGGAGACGGCCTGGATGAGATGAAGGAGAGACAAATATCATTCACCTGTCTTCAATCCAAATTCGGTTCCTTTTTTTCCAGTCTTTAGTCTAGTCACTATGCCGACTGAGCTATCCCGACTGCAGGAGTACGTGTGGGATAACAGAAGAAACCCTGAAGGGAGATGTGAACAGAATTGTCCATGGGTCTTCGTTCCATGTTTACAGTGCAGAGGTTACCTAATGGTCATGGGTGGTGGGTACCTAAGTGTTTGGAAGGGAGGTTATGTTCTGGCAAATATCTGGAGAAACTTAGACGAAATTTGCACAAAATCTGTCAGGATAGCCCATCATAGGCCGAGATTAGAGCCGGAATCTGACGAAACACAGGTTGGCTACAACATCTTTCTTGGCGGGTAGTCCCCTTTCTAAGGTTTATAAATATCACGTTGCATTTTGTTTGTAAGAACTAAGCGCTGGTCACGGTAATTTTAAATTAACATTATGTTCTTTAATGTATATCACTCAGGCTTTCTTGTATCTGTAATTGCTATTCCAAATCTTACTTCGCAGAAGTCATACTACAACAGAAGATCAGTGTAATTTTCAGTTACATAATTCTTACGTTTCAATTAGCTGAAATGTACATGAATCGGCGAAAAATGGTAAATGTTGCGTAGGCCAACATATAAAGGCAAGTCACAGTTAAAGGCAACTCTGATATAAATTTTGGCACTATCGGTTATGGTCAGACATGCAAACACTTCCCGGTTCACGCAATAATTACGTTCCGGAAAGTCCGGCGCAAGTCGAATGTTGTGCAAGTCGCAGTTCAGTCTACACACGTTCAGCTACAGAACGTCTCCCTAAAATATGCGGAAGAACTTCGGGATTAGATCCCTCGTACCAAAAGGAAGCAAAATTCCGTATATGAACATGGGTTCGCGAAAGCTTCCGTGAGTTTCCTTTCTACACACTTGAAACTGATCGGTCGCAGCATGACCGTCTGTGTTATCACCCATTATCCGCCTGCTTCATCTCATAATAATAATAATAATATTTAACTGCAAATGGGCTGTCGCCCGGTGGCAGTGATTATTATGCACGTACATAAATATGAAATAAGGATCTATGATTTTTAAGTCGGGAGGGCTACATGAGAAGCATGCAGTTGCAACTTGGAGTCTTGGGAACCATCTCAGCATTCGCTTATAGACACAAGGAAACCAAGAAAAACCTGTGCCGAGGTGGCCGGTCGCAGGAACTTACGGATACTGACTTCTAGCCAGCAGGCCAGCAACTAAAGTATTGCATTGCACTTTCATTCCCGCAAAGAAAATGGGGGACGTGTTTCAACAATGTTATTATTTCGTTCTTGTTATTCTTTTTTTTTTCAAATGCCATAACTCTGAAACTGCCTACGCCGTTGAGGGGTATTTCTAAGATATTTCTCTATGTAACAGCCTTACCGTCCTGTGCACTGGGTACAATAGGCCACAAGTTTTCGATTCCATCAAAGTGAAATGCTTCGGTTGGCCCTGCAGCTATTTTTGGACAGTTTCTTTCCAACAATGGTCCCCAACACTGGCGCAGTTGTATCAGTACTGGCGCTTTGGCTACTTGGGGTACGTTGTTGCTATGTGTCTGAGCTTCCAAACGTTACTGTTCATTACTGAAGGTCGAAGGCAAATGGATAAAAAAGTCAGTCGTATTCGAGAGGTCCTGGTTTCAAATTTCGCTCCAAAGACCGGCTATAGTGACTGATATTTTCGTGTTTTAACTGAGTCCCTTCACTAATAACTCAAATGAGTGTATGAATACTTCCTTCCATATGAGGTGCATTTCAATATTCATTGCTCGTCCTACCATTGACGGTATATATTCTGCACAACTGACCAACTCCACAGAGCGGAGTCTCTCTCGAGAATCTAACAGACCTTCAGCTAGTCTAGAAATTCCCTGTATTTTATGGAACCCGGAGGGTCATTACCACGTTCACAAGCGCTGGCTGCTGGTCCCTATCCTGAGCCGGATCAATACTGTCCGTGCCCGCCATCGTACTTATTGAAGATTAATTTTAATATTATCCTCTGGTCTAGGCCTAAGTTTACAAGTGGTCTCTTTCCCCCAAGTTCTGTACAACTGACATCATTGTTAAATTTGGATGCACTGTATTTGGCCTGTGGCTGTATATTACAGACCGGATATTTAAGGCCCAGCTCTTGTAACCCTGCAAACCTGAAACAAAATACGTTACAGCCGATGGCTGACCAGAAGGCTATTATTGAACGACACCCGTTCGACCTCCTAGCATTACTTTCACTCATTCATAAATATTCATATGGCATTCATAAGGTTTCCACACACGTCACCGACATTGTTACACAAATTTTGTCAAACTGTGACGATGCAGAGAGCAATACTTGACCAACATTAGAAATCCACTCCATTTGATACAGCTGATTGCCCTATAAAGCTTCAACACATTCATTACCGGCTTAAAGACGTGCTTGATGTATTACTGATAGAAATAATAAGAGAAATCTGGCAACATGCAGGACTATTTACTTATCTAAGCCATCACAGCACAAGGCAACTTGGGTTAGAAGACAAGCCTCCCAGTGTTTAAACCCCTGGGATGAAAACACGAATCGACAGTAAGCGTCTTGGAACAAGCTGTTGTCATTGATCCATGTTTAAGTGCACCAGAATTAAAGCACAGGAAGTGACTGAATAAATAATTAACTGTCTCCATGGAGCAGAGTGCCTGTGGAGAAGCTAAGCTTCCCGCGCCAGTCAAGAAATGTCTCACATCTTACTGCAGTCCAGTACCATGATCACAACAGCCCGCCACGTGTCCATAGCCTGAGGCAGTCTAAGCCCTCCCAACCTACAGATTTAATATCCATTTCATATTACCTTCCCTTGTACCTTTATTCTTATTCTCCAAGTGTTCTCTGTCCTTAATATTTGCCTAACCAAGGCCCTGTATCCGCTTCTCTTCTTCTCTATACATTCCACAAGCTCCGCCCGTCTCTTTCTCCTTTATGTGATACCTGAGTAATGTTTGGTGAGGAGTGCAAATCATGAAGCTTCTCAACATGCAGTTTTCCCACTCTCCTGTTACCATTTCTCCCTCAGGCACAATTGTACAATTGTCCTCCAGAAACTGATAGTTTTATTTTTTTTAAAGGTAAATATCCCGTCGTGTTTTCGAATAATTAGTTAATTACTACAAACCGTTAATGCAACTTATTTTTGCTTACCAAGAATAAAGCTGTGTTAGCAGTTTTTACTTATTAAATAATGATAGTTTTATGTTTGTACCGTTATAGAAACTTTTTTTTTATTTCGGATGAATCTAAAGACGCACGAATGTGGAAGTCATGACGTATCCTGCGTATTTGTCTTCGCCGTTGGTACAGCAGTAACTTCGCAGTAACGTCAGTGGAAAAGAGACCTTTAAGGACCGGACATTCAATGGCGGAACTTACATTTTTGGTTTGCGGTACGTTTCAGAAGAATAAAAACCTTCAGGCGTATCTCGTATTATCACCTATTTTATACATCCCACTGTGCTGGATAAACTCCATCAGTCGGCTTTAAAGATTTTTTGTACTTATTATATGCACTGATTTAGTAAAATTATACAACTGACATAAGGTGTGCAATGATGTAACTCAGATCATAAAGTGTTCAGCTCCAAAGATTTATTCAGACATTTCAAAAATCCTTCTAGAGTGACTATCTTGCTCTGTTTCAGACGCCCCAACCTGTCGTCAGGAACGTATTCTCGTAGTAGGTGCTTCGCGAGCTGAAAGCCTAGACATTGCTTGTGAAGTGGAGACAGACCCGCCCGCGCGAAGCTTCAAGTGGAAGTTCAACAACTCAGGGGAGACCCTGGAGGTCTCGCCGGAGAGGTTCGCTGCCACTAGCAATGGCACCATGAGCATCCTGCGGTACACCCCGGTGTCGGAACTGGACTACGGCACGCTGTCCTGCTGGGCTCAGAATGCTATCGGCACCCAGACTTCTCCCTGTGTCTTTCAGGTAGTTGCCGCAGGTAAAATGTCTGCCGCGGTGGCGTTGTTCACTGCTTTTTTTTCTGTCTGCGTTAAGTGGGGAAGAGGGCAGTGGCAGCAGTACAGCTATTGTAGTATTATTCAGGCAAATGACGGCCAAGAAAGCAAACATATACCGGCGTATCCCCTCTGAATAGTACTTATTCTTTCTTAAAATGTAGCGAAATGTACCCACACCTGGGGACTGGACAGTCAAAAAATTATCCAGTGATGTAGTAGCGAAGATGAAACTGTGTAACACTATGGAGCAGGGTCCCTCTTGAGAAGTTAACATTTTCTCAACTACTCAAGAAGTTGGTTACATTGTATGCAACCCCTAAATATACTACCGTGTTAAAAAATAGGCCGCTGCTGCTTCCTGTCCGGAGCCACATGAATTCAGTTCTCATTTTCCCTTACACCTTACTTATACTTTATAATAATTATTGTTTTTTTCTTTCGAGACGTTCATCTCACAAGCAGTAAGCAAATTGTAAGTAATCCGAACCTCAAACACTTCCAGTAATTATATGACAAAGAGTTAGCCATGAAGACTCTTAGCTCTAAGTAACTATGTCTACAGACAACGTTTTATCAATTTTAACTTTTGGTTGTCGAGTTCCTTAATGGTTTTGGCCTTTATCGTTCATACATCTGTAATATCTTACAAGTAAAGCTTTGACATGTAATAATCATTAGGTTAAAGAAAACGTACTATTAACGGCTGTACATGACGAAACCCCCGTCTCTTATAATTCAGTACAATAACAGACGCCTTGAGTAGCCACGCCACTTATTTCTTGCTCCAAATAAAATTGGCAAATTTGTGGTTCTCAAAATGTATCATTACACCTGCTTGTATCGGCTGTGCCGGGATCTGATTTATGTATTTTCCTCATTTCTGTAACAATCTCAACCTCAGAGCCACTAGCCTCACGTGCAAGTGCCTTAGTTCTGTGTATTATTTTGTACGTAACGTCATTATCCTCAGCATCGGCACTACTTTGACAGAAGTTATTCTTCCACCTACATTTGGGTTCTGCAAACAGACACTCCTCATTTTTGGCACATATTTCAACGTCGTGCCAACGGCCATACCACGTTGAAAGCACCGGTTCTCGTCCGATCACCGCAGTTAAGCAACGTTGGGCACGGTTTGTTATTGGATGGGTGACCAGCCTCCTGTACAATGGGTACCGGGTCTTTCCCGGGGGTAAATTGCGGCCGGGGCGTGCTGCTGACCACTAACCCCCTTCTAGTGCCGCAGTCATGGAAGAGTAGAGCTATACCTCTACCCACCCTCTGGGCCACACCAGGCCTGTAACGGGATCACTTTACTCTTTTTTATTTCAATGTCGTAGGGAGGTGACATGTGGCGGAAAGGAGGTTAACATGGGTGGGACACGTATGGCCGGAACAGGGAACGGGATAAATTCATTGAACATTTTTGTCGATGACAGGGAAAGGAAGAGGACGCTTGGGAGGTACATGAGTGGGTGGAAAAAGAATTACAAATTTAATCTGTAATTAGCAGGGTAACAGAATGTGGGCTGGATTCTACTCACTCGCGAAGGGTCAGTGATGAGCCCATGGGAATGAGTTAGAGAACCCGTGAAAAAAAATTTAGCAGGGCTAGAGGTCATTAGCCCTGTAAAGGAGGCTCTGCTCCATCAAATTAATTAGTTCTTCGCTCATATTTTCAAGTAAGAGTAGGACCCTTTGAGGTGGAGTTCTCAATAATCCTGTGTCTTGTTGGGGAATTCCCGGAATCAGATGCCTTTGTGTAGGACCGACATACTGAATGAGGTGTTATTGCTTTCTCCTCGGCCTCTTCGGGTGAATGTAGAGATATTACACTAAAATAGGCCGCGAGGTGTCCAGACACTTCCAAACCTTACGCTATTTCCAGTTACACAATTTCAGACAACGCGATTTTTTAAAATTAAAAAATCCAAATAATGGCATTTTGAAAAAGCCTACCGAATTTTTTCTTGGGGGAATAAAAACGAAATTAGACGAAGGTGTCGGAAGAATACTGCTGGGTGATAACACAGGCCGGCTGGGCGTTCATGCTGCGGCCAATTAAGTTACAGCACGTTGGAGTTTGGATTTAAACTGGACCCTAACACACGTGTACAGTTGACCACACGTGCACTTAATTCCTTAATTTCAGGCTTCCGCCGGGGTGTAATTGAGATCCTCGCTCCACCAGGACGTTACGAAGTGTAGATTTATAGTTAGTTTCCGACGTTTCGGGGCAAAATATCGGTTCCATCTTCACGGAACAATGGACTGTTTGACCCTCGAAGATTGACCGATATATTGTCCCAAAACGTCGGTTGCCATAAATCGATGCTGCGTAATATCCTGGAAGAGCGAAGATTTCACTTAATTCCAACTTGCGATAAACCTTCCGGAACGTCAGTATTTCGTGAATCGGGGAATGAATAGTTACTGAAAAATCGTCGTTAAGTAAAAAAGAATCGATTAACTTTAGTCTGATGTCCCCTTCGTTAAATTTTATTGTCCTTTTCATTTCATCATTTGTTTTCTACATGCAGGAAATCATTAGATTCTACAGGGTCATACAGAATTCAGAAAGATGATCACGAATTATAAATCTGAAGAAATAAGGAAGAAATTATGTGTGATCTATTTTAATCCACACATTCAAATTAATCTTTGACTTCAGTTCCGTTTAAATTAAATATGGACTAATTTTAGACCTTCTTTTCTGACACCGTCTGACTTCCCCTTTTTGGCTCATTGAGAATGAATACTTTGAAATTTAAACAATCATCTTTCTTATTTTGACAATTCTGAAATTTACAATAAGAAAAGACAAAGTATAGATAATTCGATCAGTTCTCTGACAAAAGTATCAGGTGATTCATCATTAAAAATTGCTGTTTTTATCATCTCCTTTGAAATTCAGCAATTTAGAATTTCGTCTAAAGCCTACGTTAATGTCTTTTATTCCTTTTCCACAGTAAACAGCTGTTTCTTTTAATACTGGCCGAATCATTTCTGCAAAGTGCAAAGCATTGCGTTTTTCTTGGATATAGGAAGCAGAATTTAAACATTAGTTACCAGTGCTTGCGGGTCTTTTGGTTGTTTTTGGCGTGGTTTTTGACGGAACATCTAACTAAATAACAAATTGACTAGACATGTCAGTACGACAAATATTTATTGGAGAAATATAGGCTACATGTTTCGACCTGTTAAGTCATCATCAGGCCTCCTTCGGAATAAGTCTCTGGAGCTGTTTAGATATTGGGATCCCAATATCTAAACAGCTCCTGAGACTTATTCCGATGGAGGTCTGATAAACACCTGTTAACAGGTCGAAACATGTAGCCTATATTTCTCCAATAAATATTTGTCGTACTGACGTGTCTAGTCAATTTGTTATTTAGTTCGTTAGAACACTTCGTGATGCCCTCCTTGAAGGAACATCTGACACCTATTCCTAAAGTACTAAGTAATTTGATACAGCTGAAAGAACTGTTGCTAAGATATTCTCCAGTACTCTCGTTAATTTCCTTCCATCATACGTTACGTCACATAACCATCTGGGAACTTCTTGCTTCTGATTTTTTTCTTTCCGGAAACTTCCTTCATGCGTGTTGTGCGTCAGCAACCGAGAAGTTGATTAACTTTGTTTCCTTTCCTTTCCGTTCGTTCCAATGTAGCGAGATCTGGTTTTAAAACATCAGCTTCCTTTCTGGTGACTTTCCCAGTCTGCCGTAATGCTCGCACCCCTCGAAGTCTGGTACTTTTATAAGAAATAAACTACCTTGAATTTTAAAACTAAAGGACTCACATAGACTTCAGGTCTCAAAATTAATTTTAAGCATGCTGTCAGAATCTGACAGGTGGCTGTTTGGTGTCCATTTGTTTGTGCAACTGACAGACCAGCAATACTTACTTACTCCATGGTGCAGAGTCCTTCTTGAGAAGCTAACTGGTTTGCAGCTAGTCAAGAAATTCCCCGCATTCCACGGAACCCGAAGGTTCATTACCGCACTCGCAAGCGTCCGCCACCTGTCTCTATCCTGGATCAGCCCAATCCAGTCCATACACCCACATCCCACCTCCTGGAGATACATCATATTATTATCCACCCATCTACGCCTAGGTCTCCCCAGTAGTCTCTTTTCCTCCGGTTTCCCCACCAAGACCCTATACACCCCCCTCTCCTCACCCATACTCGCCACATGCCTAACCCATCTCATTCTTCTCGATTTTATCACCCGCACAATATTGGGTGAGGAGTACAAATCATTTAGCTCCTCGTTATGCAGTCTCCTCCTTTCCCCCGTTACCTCGTCCGTCCTAGGTCCAAATATTCTCCTCAACACCATGTTCTCAAACACCCTCAGCTTCCTTTCCTCCCGCAATATCAGCGAACAAGTTTCGCACCCATATATGACAGACCAGCAATACCAGTTTTATTTAATGTGTTATGTTTATAACACTGTGTATATCGAGAACATGCAATTCACTGGTATATGATACCGTGTCTACTGGCAAACAGGTACCGCCTTTCCGGAGGAGTTTGGTGCTTCCGTCTACAGCGTTCTTGACTTCTTTGGTCCTGATCCTTCAGAATATTGATAACTGTTATCAATTTAAAGATATTAATTTCTCGGACTACTTTAATCTTTACAAATACCGCTGTGATAATCGGAAATCTCGCCTTTTATGGATTTGTTCACTGAATTTGACTTTGGACCAGAGAGAATGCCTGCATGGGGCGCGTTTGGAATACATTCTGAGGCTGCCTTAGCTGTTAGTCTGCGTGAGGATTGCACCGCATGTGAATTACAAGTGCGCATGGACTTTCTACGTGTTTGTTTTACGTAACCTCTGGAGTTATGCAACGCTATGCCATCTACTGTTAATTTATGAGTGATTCTGAACTTACAGCTTTGAAATTTTACATACATACACACACACACACACACACACACACATATATATATATTGGTGTCGTACTTCATCGAAATGCGTTTTTAACCTTTTAAAGACCAAACGCAATCTGCTTTATATAACGAGTCAGTCCGTACCGCGCTGTAAACACTTTCCACCACGGTTACAAAAACCAATCATTTAATGATATATAAAGCAAAAGTCGTTGTCTGTTCTGAGATCCGTACAAAAGACTCAAAACAAAGCGAGCACCATGTAGAATGTTTGAATGTTAAACCTGGTGGTACGTAGAGAAACCGCTAGGGTTTGAAATGTTAATAACGTAATGACACTTAAAACAGCTAATACGTGTGATGGAAGTTCCTGAACGACAGAACAATACTGAGCGCGCATATTTATTAGCATATTTAAAGATAATGTAAATGTTCATATAAGAGAGAATTCACTTTGCTCAGAACTTTCTAGAATGTATGTTTGTACTTCATCAACTTTTATTCGGATGATGAAATCAAGAACATTGAAGTTCAGGGGACATATGGCACGTGTAGGTAAGAGGAGAAATGACTAAGGGTTTTAGAGGGGAAACCTGAGGGACAGAGACCACTTGGTAGTCCTAGGCGTTGACTGGATGACAATATTAAACTGGACCTTAAAGAAATAGGATATAGTTTGTGGATTGCATTGATCTGGATCAGGATTTGGAAAAATAGCAGGCTTTTGTAAATACGACAATAAACTGTCTAATTTCATAAAATGGTGGGGATTTCTTGACCAGATGAGTTTTTCAAGGAGGACTGTGCTCTGGGATTGGTTGGTTGTTAGGTTAGGTAGGTAGGTGGTTCGTCAGTCACTAGTTAGTCGTTAGTTTGTCATTTACTCAGTTACTTAGCGTTGCAGAATGCAGTTAGCAATGTCCCCCTTTATACAGGAGGCGCATTTCGTTGTTAAGGGTATATTGAGTGTGGAAAAGTAGTGGTGGTTGTGTTAACAAGTCTAGACACTACGGATCCAAGCTGCACACGGCAATCGACAGATAGTCACAGACAACATTAATCTGTACAGAACTCGGTGCTAATCTAAACTTCATTACTGGCAACTGTAATGACGAAATGTACACAGCGAAACTTTGTTCGCCTGAAGATTAAATTTTAATCAGGTTTCTTGAAGTCCCTTTAAAGAGGTAGGTCTTCTTCAGGCGTTGAGGTTTCAAGTCTTATGAGATGTCACGCAGCGTCGAAACGTTGTTCTACCATCCTCAGTTGAATGAGATGGGATTTTCTACAGTTCCTGTCCGTGGACTGCTCTACGCTGCAGAGAGAGGCACTACGATCACCTGCAGCATCGGTGGCTATTTAGCAGTGGCCACGGGCGAACCATCCCAGTAGACGTGAACCTTTATCGATACGGTTTAGAGAATGTAAGTTCTTGCGTTTTGGAGGAAAAACACAAACAGCCGATTTTTCTGTAGCTGCATACAACTTGCCGCCTTGTAAAGAAAGAAGCGCTGGTCAAAATAAGGGTTCCGGAGGGTCATAATATTCCTACCCGCTCATCCGCTGCGTTATAGAAAGCTGTCTAAAGAGCTCGGAGCAAGATTCGGGGGTATCACTTTTCTGTCGTTACACACCTATATGCACTTATCACTGTGAATTATTGATGTTGCCTTGCTTATATTTGTAAATGACGTATTACGTATCGGCACAGATTTTCTCGTCCCCTACGCTATGTCGGTCATAACCCCAGCGATTCAAATCGCTGTCCAGCATATAATTGTTGACGTACAAAAACATTTCATATAGAATGTGTTAGTATTTTTATGGCCTCTTTACGTGCCTGGCTGCAGTTTTTCAATTGTTATCGCCGCCAAATCGGAACCAAAATAAAATTGTAACGTGGCCGCTCAGTTGTTATCTTACATTCAACAACAGAAGTACCTTAGTAACATTTTTGTATCCTTCCAACATACAAGGCTATACGTCATTTCAGGGCTGTACAGTAAATGCCGCTATTGCGCTCCAGCCTCACTATTTCGCGCAGCAACCATGATACTGTTACTGAATATGGGACATTACAGAGCAGAGTATCGGTGGTTTCTCCAGTGGTATAGCGCTCGTACCAGGTTTCGTGAAAATCTTTCTGTTGGCTCATAAGTTGACATCGTGAGACACGCACGCACGCGCCCACACACACACACACACACACACACACACACAGCGCAATGATCTCCAACGCCTTTTCTTTTCGTCTTCAGTATGAAAGTACTGTAAAGTGCAAAGATATTCTCGTTCAGTATCCCTTAAAAAGTTATATTTTGGCTTAAAATGGACAAGGTAACAGGGGAGTATATTACTTAACGAGGATCTTGACTATATGTAATCTTTGCCATATATTTTTTGGTTATCATTTGAAGACGAATGAGATGAGTGGGGATGTAACATGTATGGGGGAAGTACATGTGTATACAGAGGTCTGTTGGGAAAACCTAACGGAAAATACCTCTTGGAGGACCTAGTCGTAGGTGGGTATGTAATATGAAAATGGATATCCAAATGTGGGATGGGGCATAGATTGGATTTATCTGGTTCAGGATAGGGACAGAGAACAGGCTTTTATGAATTAGGCAATGAATCTCAGTGTTTTATACAAGGCAGGGAATTTATTCACTAGCTGAGGACTTCCTCCATTGAGTTGGTTATAAAATTATTGTCCAATGTCTCTGTTTTAAAATTCGGAATTCAGGAAGTGAAAGCATTTTGGATTTCGTCTCTCTCATCAGGTGTAATCCCAAAAGAGCCTTTTTTTTCGTGGAGTGTCTTAGATGGAAACTTAACAAAAAGTAAGCGGTGGATCATTGACAACGGGCAAGAGCAAAGTAGATGCCCAAGCGCCGATATAACGTCATAGTCCAATTTTCGTTTCGTAGTACGAGGGAGAGTCAAATTAATACCTTAAAAGTGCCATGAAAATTCAAAACACAGCTCGATTGTCTTGTAAGTTGACAACAATGATACTCATGGTTTGAAGAATGGCCGACAGGTAGCAATGGAGGCTACATAGAAAAATGAAGTCATTGTGTGCCTTTTGTGTTCAGTAAATTACGAGACAAAAAATATTTAAGGTTCTCATTTGATTCATCCTCGTACAATATACAGGCTTAGTCATTAATGAGACCTGTTGGTAGTTTAAGATGGCACATCTGCGTCGCCATATTAATTGCAAGAAATGTTTCATTCAACACAGAGTATATTCATCGTGGACAAGGCTACGTGTTTCGGCTGTAAACAGCCATCAACAGTCCTGCGCTATAAGATCCCAACACGGGGTTAATTACAGCTGCAATTATGTTAGAGATCTCATCCTGTACAATATTAAGGTGCATGTGCTGTAACAATATGTGAAGAAGTAAAGGTGTAGACTGCTTGTATAGTTTTGAGGTATGAAACACTAAAAGTTTGAATACATAGTAAAAATGTAGGCAATAAGAATATAATATAATATAATATTTTTAGAAGCACCATGTACATGTTGCTAACGGATAATCGGAGTTGTGGGAAAGTGTGTGAGACGTGTTTGTTAGCGTCAGTTCGTACTCTAATTGCGACGTAATTTTTTTTATTTTCTTTAGTAAGATGTATATGGCTGGATACATCTTGATGGGTGATATGACCATTTATTTAGTACAACGGACGATGTTATGGATGTCCTGCTCCATGTTGAAAAAGCTATCCTATCTATCTATCTGTCTATCTATATCTATCTATCCATCCATCCATACATACATACATACACACACAGACATACATATACATATATACATACACACATACATGCATACATACATACATACATATTATTGAGAAATTTTGCATTTGTAAAGAAAGAGCTAATGGAAACCAGTTAAATGACAAACACACTGTTACTCCGAACAGAATCTATGAAGCTGTGTTAAGACGATAAGGCGATTTGACTGCAGTTGTGGCACCCTCTCACAGCCATCTCACTCGAATTCCTTCAGCACCCATTCAGTACGAAGCTAGCAAGACGCGTATTCCGATTTGGAAGAGTGGTGTGTTGTACGTAACAATGTCTGAAAAAAACTTTAAATAAGCAAATGACATCAACATATGGAATTAAGTTACAGATTTTATGTATTTCTCTACTCTCCAAGCTGTATCCAACCATATAATTTTCTTACGCGTCCTTTGGCTATCCCAGAACTAAATACTACGACGTCACGCCGCATAAATGTAGTACGAATTGAAGCTAAAAGCACTTCGCATGCACTTTCCATAACTTGTATACGCAACTCAGACTATCCGGTAGCAATATATACAGGGTACTTATAAAAATAATATTTTGTATTTTATTGCCTACATTTTGCTATTTATTCTGTACCTTCAAACTGTAATCTACAGGCATTTTACACCTTTACATCCTCATATATTTTTACAGTATATGTACATTTTTATTGTAAATGTTGAGAATTCTAATTGCAGGTGTGATTAATCACGTAAGGACGATGGCCCAGTCCGTACTGCGCAGTAAACACTTGCATCCACGGTTATAAAAGTCGGTCGTTGAGGGTTGTATGGGGAAAACGTCGATGTTTTGTCTGGGACAAGCACAAAGGATATAAATATTCTGTGGGAAGAATGTAGAATTTTTTAATGTTAAGACTAGTGGTACATAGATTAACCACTGGGTTCTAAAAGGTTAACCTCCTTTGTGTGCCTCGTAGTTCAGGCCTTACGATGGCTATTTTTTATAGCCGAAATATGTAACATTACCCTTGATAAGTATACGTTATGTTGACTGAAATACTCGTATTTGTTACACTTACTGAAATCTGATATTCATGACACCCTCTGTGCACGACAACCGATGAGCGCGGTAGAAAATACAATTTCTGTATTGAATCGCAGATATAATCTTTCAGGATTATGGCTTAACATTTTGTTCGGTATTTTTACAGGAGAATGCCACTGTTGACAGCATCCAGTATTTACACAAATAATTACACCCTTGATCCCAGTTTGAAAACTATTAAACACACAAATGTTTTACCTTTCATGAAACGCATCCCATTTTGTGACATGCTATACGTTCCAATTAGTTTTTCGTTAACACAACTCTGTTACACGTTGGTACTGAATCTCGGAAGCACTAGAAAGGTAATGGGCACTTTGTAGTTTTTATTTGAAAGTACTGAAAAGTGAAGATGGCGTACATTAAGAGCAGTACAGACAGTGTTAGTACTTTTAAACATGTCTAAACGCGTGCCACAGTAAGTGACTTGGCAAAATTACACCGTCTGCTTAGGTAACAACAAATACAAGTATGTATTCGTCTTCTCTACTCAAGTGACTAAAGTCACACGTGGTTGTTGTTTTGTTTTATTATTGCGTTTTATACAGTGGTTGTTTCGTAACTCGATTATTAGGTGTCCCGTTGCATTAACTTGAGGTCGCATAACGTAAAATCATAAAATGTGATTTTTGTTTTTACCTTTTGTTGCCCATGCGTCCTAATATAATGATAGCCCTCTCGTAACCTGTGTACTGAACAATCACCCGGAGTGACGATACCAGATGCTGTACTAATACAATTGTCCTCCTGAAGATGAGCACAGTAGTGCTCGAAACATGTAGAGGAATGTAATAAATGTATTAAAATAGAGAATTTGTGCATCAATTTGGTAAAAAAAAAGACTTTACTTACTTACTCCATGGTGCAGAGTCCTTCTTGAGCAGCTAAGTGGTTTGCAGCTAGTCAAGAAATTCCCCGCATTCCACGGAACCCGAAGGTCCCTGTCACTACGGCAAGGTGCGTCCTCGGGTTGCGGATAGAGGAACGGCCTCCGATAAGGAGGGTAGCTGCGAATAAATTGAATAAGCAGTCGCGGACAGCCGACGAGGGGTGTTCCTCCAGTTTGGGGGTTGGGCGAGGTGCTAACAACCCCTCCCTTGTGTTAAGAAACATTCACATGCGGGATGCATGCTCTGGAGACAAAAAAGACTATCATTATAAAATGTGAAGTTTCTCTTGTACCAAGTAACTGTACTCTGAACTGATAGGAGGGAAAGTGACAGTTCAGTTCCACGTATTTTTGTATAACACACAGACGGGTGATACTGAATCTTACCCTCCCGACCCCTAACCCTATCTCCCGAAGGCAGTCTTGGCGTTGCCGGCGCAAGTATAAATCGAACACCGTCCATAGTCAGTGCCTTAGTAACTGAGCTAACCCAGTGCCTGATGTTAACAATTAACAGCTGATCAATCTGAAGCTCAGAAGAAGCCCCCTACTTCAGTCTGTGACACAAAATATATCCGACCAATTAACTTCTTAATTTTATGAACACAGTATTTTGCCTGATGCAATTACCTTGCGGATTTCCAACAAAAACCTTCCACATTTCTTTTCTTTGTTTTTCTACGCTGTCTAGAAGCCTCGGCCATCTCAGTATTCATAATTTAATGGTATAATAAACATTATTGCTTCCTAACTGAAGACTCTGTTTTATGGATTAAAATAAATTTGAATAAGGTTATATTTATTAGGTATTGGTAACGTTTAAATTTTCCTTCTTATTTTCAGCTCCTTAGAGCTAATATTTTCTGAACATTTTGTGTTTAAGGGCCCTTGTTCTGTCCTTATCCTTTACAGTAAAAATATCAATTTTCATATCAGTGTAAAACAATACGTTTAATTGAACGTTTACATAGGGCAATCCTGTTTTTAACTTTTAGAATAATGAAATATTGTGAACTGAATTGTAGCAGCATTCCCAAATCTGTTGTTGACTTTATTTTTTAGTTCTGCGTTTTCTACTGTGAACTTACAAATAGTTACGCATCACCATAAAAGGACCACATGCATAATGTCTGCAAGTTGCACCCAAACCGTCACGTATTCAAGTTTATCGCCTGTAACGTACTTTTATTTGTTTCTCGTAGTTAAGTATGTGCAGGTTACAACATTTTCAAAGGCTTTAAGAAACCGAATTATCATTGTTTCGTCCTGCATTCTGGTGAAAAAGAATGAACATAAATCTCATATTATTTTTTACATGTTTATCAATACCAGCCTTTTACCGTGATTGCTAAGTCCGTCTGCACTTTTCTTAATAGCGCTTCGCCTGTTTCACAATAATCAGAGAGCTGATATAAACTTGATGGAAGAGAGATAGCAGGAACGTTGACAGCATTGTCGATAGTGCAGTATAATAATTACTATTGTTGTTGTTATTGTTGCGACCTATCTTATGTTGCTATCTTCCTATTTGCACCGTGCATCACCAAAATATAAATATTTTATTGTCCAACTTATGCACATTTATATAACAGGTAGATACAATTGCAATTGTAAAATATTTAAAAGTGCTCCACTTTTAAATATTTTAAAATTTCAAATATATCTACGTGTTATATAAATATGCATAAGTTGGACAATAAAATATTTTATGTTTCTTTGTTTATATTACAACCATTGTACCCGTAACTAACACGGGCGTTGAAGTGGATATCAGTGAACACATTTTTAACGTAGGCGTAAGTAAGTATTGTCTAAAAAATTTATCAAAATCTTCTTTAACGTTTTGACGCCGGAATTATTTTTTTAATTTTAGCACACCCTATATATTAAATGTGAATAATACAGGAACCAAATAAGTTAGAATTATGAAACAAACTGCATTTTGAAGAGAAAAAAACGGAGAGTATACACCATGTTTAAAATATTCGGTACCTATATTTGTTGAATAAAT
>Ga0123352_10005902_pt1 | contig 18600 bp, 11 predicted proteins | sample TergutLab28metaG_FD_89700 | JGI IMG/M metagenome (GOLD analysis project Ga0123352, IMG submission 89700) | Labiotermes labralis P1 segment gut microbial communities from Petit-Saut dam, French Guiana - Lab288 P1 | ecosystem: Host-associated > Arthropoda: Insects > Digestive system > Gut ... | reverse complement strand
GACTAACTTTCCTTTCCTGTTCCCTTCTTATCCATTCTGCTGTTTCATTATGCTGTGCTTCTTCTCCCCATAGTGACTTCCAGTAAGTCTCTGTTTCTGCCATAGAGGGAGGTTCTCTGGCCTTTACAATCTTCATGCCCAAGTTTCTGTAAAATTTTTTAGTGTCTTCTTTAAACATCTTATTTTGACTATACTGGGTTTCCCTTACAAAGGTACTACCTCTCCCATACCCATTGAGCCATTATTATTATTATTATTATTATTATTAAAGATCCAATTCATGCAGTAACCTGTAGTTCATGCAGGAGAAGAATAATCATGGAATGTAAATGTGAACAACTCAGTAACAAATTATTTATCATTGGTAATAACACTACTTAATCATTTGTTTGCTGTGGCACAACAGCCCAATTTGGGCCTAGGCTGCCTCAGGGTTTCTAGATGACACACAGATGCACACGCCCCTTAGGACTCCTCTGAATGGTTATCATCTAATTACAAAGGCCACAACCTACACAAGATACAAGAGACAAACATCCATGCCCCCAGCAGGATTCAGACCTGCGATCCCAGCAATCTAGCAGCTGCAGGTGTATGCCTTAGACTGCACAGTCACCAGGCTTGGCACTACTTATAATCACACACACAAACACACATGCTCTATGTATACGTGTAAGATTTCTGTATATGGCCAGGATTATTTTGCAGTAACATCTCGTGTAACATATTTTACTCCCTATCTGATATTTTCTTGCCTTTTATACATCGTACCTTGTTTCAGACGTGAGGAACGAAAATGGATAGAGAAACAAAATAAGGCAGCTCGTGCAAAGCGGAAGAAAGAAGAAATGGCTAGAATTCGAAATCTTGTTGATACAGCATATAGTTTAGATCCTCGTATTCAAAAATTTAAGCAGGAAGATAAAGACCGGAAATTAGCTGTAAAGCAAGCAAAAAAGGATGCTGCGAGAGCCCGTCAGGAGGAGGAGGATCGTGTAAGAAAACTAACTAAATGTACTTCTTATCAGAATTCTGCTAACACTAATTTCTGCAAGTTAAGTTTAAAGTTTTCTGATAATGATGATGTAAGGCATTTATTGAAAATGTTATTTTTGAGTTCATCCATCATCACATTTTTCAAAACCACAAAATTTGGGATCTGGGTTATGTGTGGTGTGATCAGATAGTTTCTGGACTGACCACAAGATGACACTACTCCTGTTAGCATGAACTTCTACCACAAGATGTAGATAGAATAGAGTGCCAAGTCATTTCCTGCTTGGAATAAGGTTGTACCAAGTGATTTTTGAGTGATGTCTTAAGAACAAATACGTTGCTCATTTGAGATTGTGGTGTATTTGAATAAACAGCAGATCTGCATCATTTTTGCTTTAAACTGGGGAAATATGCTATAGAAACTGTTGAAATGCTAAAAGTAGATTTGGAGGGCCAACAGTGGGAAGGGCTGGAGTTTTTGGGTTTTTCCAAGCCCAGAAGTGGTGTGGCTCCAGTTGAGAATGCTGAATGCTGGGGACCTCCATTGATGAGCAAAACAGATGAAAATGTGGACTAAAGGAAACTGTCTTTGAAAACAGAGAAATCACTATCTGTGAAGTTGTTTATATGTTGGGAATTTCATTTGTGTCAGTTTAGAGCACTTTAACAGACAATATGAACATGAATCAGATTGCTGCCAAATTCATGCCCTGCCTGCTGAGTGAGAAGCAAAAGAAAAATTGTGCCAGGATGGGCCTGCACCTTGAAGAGAGGCCTGAAAAGAGACCAAAAATTCCTTTTGAAGGTAACGACTGGTGATATGTGAGTTTTATGGGTATGACCCAAAAACCAAGCAACATTAGTCTCATTAGAAGAGTCTGTCATCTCCACACCCAAAAATGGGTAAGACATACTCATTGAAATATGGAGGGATGCTCATTGTTTTTTTCAACATTCATGGAGTTGTGAATTATGAATTTGTTCCATAAAGACAAAATTTAAACCAGCAAGACTAAATTGACATCTTATGACAACTTCTTTCTTTTCCTAAAATTCAAATGGCATTAAAGGGAAGGATATCTCTTGATATCACCATGATTGCAGTAAACTTGCAGGATGCATTTGCCAAGTACCTAACAGTGCACTTCGCAGACTACTTTAAATGGTAGTGTGATGGCTGGGCTTACTGTATGAAGTCCCAAAGAGGCTACTTTGGAGGGGACAGCATTGATTTGGAGGTAAGTGGTGTTATTGTAGAGAAATAGATTCAGTCTGGTAACTGTCTGATTGCACCACATATATCTCACTGGGTACACACAGTGAGGTGCAAAACTTAATCTGTTGGGTCTGTTGGTGCAGTCATCTTCATAATGTGGACATTAACTTTTGTGTGACAAATTTTATTTAGATATGCAGACAGATTTATCCTTTTTTAATTGCCATTGTTATCTGTCACTGAAAGCAACAAACATGAGAGTATCATTCTCATGACTTTTTTTTCCCCTTGTATTAGAAAACACAAAAATGAAAGTACCATTTTCAGAACTTTTGTTTCCTACATTAGAAAGCACAAGCTGTTGAAGAAGAGATGCGAAAAAAAAAGGAAGAAGCTGAGGCAGAACAGAAGGCAAAACAGGATGCCATAAAAGCAGAACGTGAAGCACAGAAACGCGCTCTTAAAAAGGAGCGTGCAACACTTCGGAAACTAGCCAAAGAAAACAATTATTATTCAGTTGATCCTTCTGAAATGGTGCACCACATGGCTGGCCTAGAGAAGATCTGTGAATGCCTGAGAATAGACGAGTAAGTGACAATAATTACAATATTCTCAGTCTTATTCCGCAACTCATGTAACATGTTGGTACCAGGGAGTTCGAATTAATTTAAGTAACATGAGGTCAGAGCAGGTGCAGCTTTAATTCATTGAAATGTATGGACTGAAATGATAGTAACTTCTACAACCTTATTCATATTTTATTTGAAGTCTGGAAGTAAGTTGTGCAATATCTGCAGTGTAGGATGATGTTATTTTTATTACATTAGTAATTCAGATTCAGATTGGAATAGCATTTCTTCTGGTAATAAACACTGAAGCCAATTTCTGCCTTAAGCACAATATAAATTTAAGCTAATTTTGTAATGAAGAAATTTACTTGACACACATTTCCTGCAGCCCCCTGTGATTTTTCTGTAGTATTCTTCATAATGGGTGATTTTCATTACTATATCTCCATATTATATTAATTCCCGTATGTCACCTCCATCATTGCCCTGCTCTTGACCCATTGATTGTCACAGTGATTTTAAAACAATCAAAACATTTTACTGCTGTAGATTGGAAGAACTAGTTACTAGGTTGGCACACGATGGCCGTGTGGCTTTCCTGCAAGCGATGGAGGAAACAGAACGTCGCATCGAGCGTGAGCGGCAAGAGCTTATGGAGTCTGCCACCCGTGCCTGTGGAGGTGGCTCAGGAGCTGCAGGTAGAAGTAAAAAGGGGTCAGCTCCATGGACACATGATCAGTTGCAGTTGCTCATTAAGGCTGTCAATGTGTTCCCAGCAGGAACTAATCAGAGGTATGAAAGTATCCTATTTACCCAATTATAAGAAAAGTTAAAGTTGTCCCTATGTTTGTTTAGGCACCATTCCATGAAGACATATGGGGAAGTGGAACTGTAGACATACATGTTCTTAATTTCAGAACTAGATGGAATTGGGTGATCATCTTTGTGCCACAACCACTGTAGTCTGAGGGAAGAGCCCCCAGTGTCTGTTGGATAGGAGGCAGGATGAACCTCAAAACTGATCTGGATGTTGTGGAGAAGATAAAAATCTTCTCCCCCTGCCAGGAATTTGACCCCATTTCCTCAGTCATTCACCCACAGCCAAAGCACTATAGTTGGTTTTTGTAAATTACTCGAACCCTAGAAATGGCAGCTTCATTTCCCCCAATGCCAAGCCAAACTGCTGCAAAATTGATGGCTAAACAACATACACAAACTCCCACATAACTTCACAAGTGGGGGAAATGTTTTCTGAAAATGTTTTGTGACTAATTCAGATATAATGCTGAGATGTCACATTCTGATATTGCAGTGTACAGTTTTTAAATTAGATTTTCAGCTTGGGGCCCACAGGAATGTGCAGACAGTCAAAATAATCAGCATTTGACGGCTTTAGGGTTGATGTATTTTAACGTTATGCTGAGTTGAATACTGGTGTTTTTTTTTAATGAATAAAAGTTTGTGAAATGTGATAAATACTATTATTACAGGTGGGAAGTAGTTGCCAATTTTATCAATCAACATACCATTGGTGAGTTTGTGCCGCGGACTCCAAAAGAAGTGCTCGCCAAGGCTAAAGATCTTCAAAGTTGTGACTATTCAAGAAACATCCTTAAAGTTGCTGTGAACGAGAAAGCATATGATAACTTTGAGAAAGAACATAAAAATTCTGTGGAAGTTTCTGCAACTACATCCCAGAGGTTTGATAGTAAGTAACGTGAGAAATCTTTTTGACCCCAGATGTTTGAGATGTCTGGTATTTTATAACTCTTTGTTACAATGTCTATAATGGACTCCAAATAATATGCCCTGCAGGTAACAAACAACAGGCATGCAAACATGAATTTTTGTGTTATCAAAACATATGCACCACCATGTGTGACTTGAATAATAGTGTGTGGCTACATTCTTAGCAGAGTGGCAAAATTACTATTAAGTTATCTGTATGAGTAGACTGCATGGTTTCCTTGAAAAAGGGAGAGAAGATATTTGCATTTCAGTAACTAAAACACTATATATATATATATATATATATATATATAAATGTGTTTTTAATATATATTTCAGTATTATTCCAGTTCAGTTTCTGGAAAACTATTGAGAAGTGCTGGAAGTTGGTGTATATGGGGTAGGGGCAGTCTGCTTAGTTCTAGGGCACTTTAGCTCCCTCACCTCTGAAACAGTTGGGTGATAAAATATCAAAATATGATCATAAGTCACGTAACTACAGTACCATTGATTTAGGTCCAGCTGATCAGCAGGGAATGAAAGCTGCTCCTTGGACTGCTTTGGAACAGCAGCTATTAGAGCAGGCTCTGAAAACATATCCTGCTTCAACACCTGAGCGATGGGACAGGATTGCTGAATGTCTTCCTACACGTTCTAAGAAAGACTGTATGAGAAGATATAAGGTATGTAATATTACATGTAATACAACTGGACAAGACCCATTTCTCAAAAATGTGTGTGTTAGCAAACTGTGTGCTGCTTAAATTGGAAAGGTACTGGCAAGATCATATTATTTCCCTCAGTTCAGTATGATGCTAGCTTCTGCTTCTCTTGAAACTCTGATTTTTTAATTGGTGTTTACATGGCATAATATATGCAGTTTTGCAAGGTAAGTTTAGTTCATGGTATCTCATGTGCTTTAAGCTATGAGAAACTTTAATAAATGTTTGTATTTTGATATTCAGAAAAATCAAATTGCTTGTATTTAAGGTGTCGTTCAGTTTATGGACATTGCTCTTTGAAGGGGCCTAAAATAATTTCATGGGTTTGTTTTTCTTTACAGGAATTAGTGGAAATGGTGAAAGCCAAAAAGGCTGCCCAAGCTGCTGTAGCTCCAAACATCCAGAAGTCAAAATAGCCCAGGATTGTTCGTATTTTATGTGGGAATGAATGAATAAAACTCTGTTCACAAATCAATTTCGTGTTTTGCTGAATGTCCTGTAGTTTAGTAGAGAGGGAGGAAATGAAGAATACAGTAACATACCGTGTGCAGTGTATGTCGTATGAGAGAAGGAATATTGTACCTTATTTCATCCTGGTAAAAGTTGTAGCATTAAGTTCCATGAGGGACTGGCCACCAATGCATGAGCTTGCTGTGTGGTTGTGTTAGCTAAAAATCTTGCCAGTGTTCAGTGGTTGTTTGCAAATTTTATTCAGAGCTACTTCTGTGACTTTAGGGAGACCGTATTCATTTTTTTCTTATCATATTACATGATCAATTGACTGTGAAGTGTTCCCTTATAAATGCTGAAATTATATTTTTACACAGGGTATGCTTGCACCACTTGTATGCTGATAATAAACTCTAAACCAGTGGTATGTTCGGAGGGATTATAAATTTATGGTTAATTGCCAGATGTCATAAGGATCTTAGAGGTTCAGTAAAATTGTGGTTTTTCAGCCTGCTCTTGGGCATGCCACTGACTTGAACTTTGAATTAATCCTGTAACTCATTTTCAAGAAATAATTTTTTTTAAACTGTTTTATGATGTGCCATTGACAGTATGAATTGATAAAATGGAGCCATGTGAACAAAAAATAAGAATTGATTGCCAGAAATGAAGAAAAATGGAAAGAAATGATAAACTATTGTAAAGATTCTGCAGTAGCAACACATTCATCACTGTCAAAAGATTTCGTTATCCGCAAAATACCAAAATAGAAGCAGGTATATATCCAATTTGTGGCTAATTTGTATTTGTGAGATTTGAGGTTAATACAGCTATGTTCATGACCATTCAAATGTTCTGCGATGTTCCTGTTCTTGGACTGCTTGACCCTAAAGAAGGAGGTGCCACAACCCTTTGAAATGTCTAACTGTTTACAGTCTATATGGCATTACATCCCATCACACTTGTATCTGCAAAGCAGATTACATGAAATGTATCACTTGTGTTAGAACTTTGAGTAAATGCCATTAGCAGAAGATTGTGACTGATTGCATGACTGACTTCTGCACATATCTCTGTACTCATATGGTACAAGTGCTCTGTTGTATGCAGCCTGTTATGATAGTAGGAAACACTGGGTTTCTCCCTGTGAAGTATTTTAACATGCCACAGTTTGTCGGTTGTTCAGATAGGTCCTGACCACATGAAGCATACCAAAATTAGCAGTATTGTAAAAGGGCTGTAAATCTTACATTTTCTTTCTCTACTATTAAAATTATAAGAAAAGTGTGGAAAAATTTCAAACACAGATGTTGCCAAGACTACATACACAAAGAGCCCATATTGTCTCCTCCAATCACAAACAAATTATTCACGTAATATAATGTACATAGGCATTGCACAGGTTTTTCTACTGACAAAGACCACCCTGTAAATGTAATCCCTCACCAAGCCTAATTATGTCGTCTTGTATTGTGGTCCTGACACAATTCCCCTTCGGGGATATTAGAACATTGATTTAGTTTGTATGGAAGTGTAATCTCATGGTCTACATCCTCAACTACCATATCCAATAAAAGGTAAGTACAAGTATTGCCTTAGGCATTGAATGCCCTTGTTATCAACAGTGTTGCATTTTTATCCTGGACATGGATCTGACAGTTTCCCCTGAAACAATGTTAAACACTTACCAGACTACATGTTGTAATTACCCAGATGACCACAATATAAAACAATATAAGTGAAGAACAAAGCATGACACATACTAATTTTAAGGCAATCAGAAAACAGGGATGGCATGACAGTGCTGAGTGACAGAAAATACAAGTATCTACTGATTTAGTTGATAATTGCATTCCCAAGAGTGGTTGTTTAACACAAAGCTGACTTCTTCATATTTTCTTATTCCAACAGAAGGACTGTAATGCCACAACTTACGTCATACCACACTTACAATGATGAAAAGTTATTGAACTCCCATGATCAGTAGCTTGTGTTTGACGATCTGGTTGAAATTCTGTAATAAAATGCCCTTGAAGAAGCTGAGAAGATGAGCATGAGCCCAAAGACTGGAGTATAGCAGTTTTGAAGTTGATGGAGGAGTTTTAACTCATTGAAACTGGCAAGAAAATGTTGGAGAATGTCAATTGAAATGAGCAATGAGCAACAAGTAGACTTGGAATTATGAAGATGCTTGCTTGTTATGAAGAGATCTTGAAGGAGAAAGAGAGGCCTTTGTCTTGCCAGAATTCAGTGCTCAGGTTTTTCAAGTCACCTTCAGGGACTTGTGTATCACCACCTGTATTGTTGGACATTGGACATGACCTGCCTACAGTTCAAGAGTAAGTGCTTCCTCCTTAAATTGTCATTTATTTATCAGATTTCATACTTTATGTAAATTTTTCATAAGTATAAATATGCCTTCTTTCTTAAGTAGAACAGATGGTCTGGAACCAACCTCCACATCTTAACATTGTGTTTATGGGAATATCTGTCTCAACTACATCTTGATTAATTTTATGTTTTATGTACTATGCATTGTGATATAATTATACAACAAAAACCAACAAAATGCACAATTTTCTGAAATTAATATGTAACTTCTAATTTTTGGTGTCTCCTACATGTTTCAAACCTCGTGGTTTCATCCTCAGGTAGACAGTTGTATATGCAGTATGGATGAACCCATGATGTTCGAAACACGTAGGAAACACCAGAAACTAGAAATTAAAATATTAATTTTAGAAAACTGCATTTCGTTGGTTTGTGTTGTATAATATTCACTAATGTTGCCAGTGTTGGAACCACTTACAATATAACTTCAGGGGATAAATGTAATATCCTTGATTTTCTTGGACAAATTTTTTAATTCCATTGGTATTGATATAATTCTTTTCAGCCTTACAGATCCCTTGTTTCAGTTCAGATGTACAATTTTATAAGATTTGAAATCTTCATGACAGTGACATTGCATGCATGAGAGCAGTTACAGTCAGTTCCATAATATTAGACCCTTTCAGCGTTCAAATCATTGTAACTAAAATGACCCCTTTATGCTAGCCTAATTTCATAACCAGTTTTGTGCAATGAAGACTTACATGCTCAGAGTCATCATTTGTGTATTAATTTTTATACAACTATACTAAGTATTCCTGCTCTTGGGGGTTACACAGCACTATGACCACGTAGAATCACATTTCTGTTTTTGTTACTATCCTTTTGGGAAAATTTCACATCCACAAACCCTTTCTCAAATAGAAGGGGAAAAAAAACCTGCCAATGAAAGCTCTTTCAACTCTTTATATGTCTTATCATTCATATATTTTCTTTTTTTCACACACAAATGGTGCTTGAGACTAGTATTTAATTTCAAATATTTTAAAGTTTCTTTTAATATATGAGGATAAACAAATGACTTCTGTTATTGTGTTTCTCTGTGTACTTACTGGTTCAGAACATTAAACATATTTCACATATTTTTGCTCACTCTGTGACTAATATACAAAACTGAAATTATCTGTAGCTTTTATTTTTAAATTCTGCTTATAAAAACATTCTGCTCTCCAACTTGTTTAAGGCACAGACCAGCACCCAGAAAACTGTTTACAGACTGCTAGATTTTATTTTTCTGTGGACTGAGCCACAATTCTTTGTATATTATGGATTTTCAGATGTCATCCAGAAATGCCATACAAAAATTAGTTGAGAACTAAATGGATGAAGAAATGGAGAGACACTTGTCACTTTTATTTGTCAGTACTAGTGCAGTATTTAAAGTGGTTTGCCTGAGGATGGTCAGTGAGGTCAAAACATGTTTTAATTAAATAACAAATGTATCTGTGATCCACAAATTGTGTACTTTGTTGGTTGCATTATCAGCATCAAATGTCAACAGCCTTATACATTGATATGATCAAACAGACATATGGCAGCAGTGATTTTTGAAAGAAAATAAAAGAGTCTCTTAGTTCTGTCATTTGGTGAGAGCTGAGCAATACATTTTAAACCAGTTACAGTTTTTTTCCCACTACTGAGCTTTCCAGTTTTAAATCCTTTGCTTTAAAACTTAACAAACATGTAATCTCTACAATACATACATACAACTGTTGTTCCAGATTTTAATTATTTATTACCAGAATATGAGGTTTTAAAATATGTACGAGGTATTCAACACATTACAGTTTTCTTGTTTAAAACTGTGAACACTGTTTTTAAGCTTACACTGAATTTGAGTCTGTGTACAAAATAGTTTCCAATTTCTGATTTGTTACTGGAAGGACATAATGTTAATCTGTATTACGATGTCTAGCTCAGGCAGTATAGTGGTTAAGCTATAGGCTGGATAACCAATGAATGATTGCTAACAGATTTCTGTCATCTCCAAAGAGTCCAGAAAGGCACTGGAGCCAACAGAGCTTCCTCTCCAATGGGTATCAGTGGGGGACTTTTTCCTTGGGATAAGATGGTTAATGAATGAAGATAATCACTCACCTCCACATAGCACCACGGTTAAGAATGCATGAAGCTATACCACCACACTCCCATACACCTTGTTGGCATCTTGATTTATTAAGCATAGAGTCAGATTTACCTTTCAAATTTACGCTACTTCATATTTCACTTCAGTGCTTGTAAATTCTTACATAAGGTATCTTTTCACTCAGCTCAAAATTTATTGGGAACAATCGTTTTTACACTCCTGTACAAATTCCATGACAAAAAAGTCTGTAAAAACATTTCTGTACAGTTTTATACAAATCAGTAATACAGTAGAAGAAATATCCATTTATCACCAGGGATTATTTCTTTCAATATTAAGGTTGATGATTGGCCATGGATGGAGACCACAATCAGAATCTCACCTTGCAGGCAACTTACTTGACTGTCCATCAGCCAGCTGACATCCAGACTGGAGGTTGGGCAGGCAGCTGCCACACATGTACATACACACAGGCATGTACTGTAATGCTCATTCTAGTTCCAACAGGTACATAACACAGCATAGCAAAACTAGCTTCAATAGGATTCCAAATACCTCTGAAAATAAACAATCACTTTCTCATGCAATATGTTTCACATTTGGTATGTCAATTGGCATTAAGTTTGTGGTATTTAACAATATCAGGAGACCTGTCATTTGCTAAACACAAAAGGACATCAGTGATCTTGTTTTTACATAGCAATCACCTTATCTCTTCTTTCTTCTTACGTATCACTTTGGAGAGCTTCATTTAACATTCTTCACTGTCATTATGGAAAGTTACCACTTCATTGTACCTGTACATTAAACTGGTATCGTGGATGCTCTACTGTCACATTTCTATAATGCAGGCTTCTAAATTGTTATATTTTGACATTCATGTTTGAGTAGCTTTAGCTTCATAAAAGAAAGTACACAAGAACATAATTTCATGAGATGAATTTCTTTTAAACGTTTGAAAACATGCATTAAAATTTCAGTGATAAAAAATGTGCCAGCAGATGGCTGTATTTTCAAATGAATAGAACAGTCATTAAAATGAATAATTAACTCCAATTTCATATTAGCTAAACAATCTATATTAATAAACAAATTACCTTTCAGCTTTCAGATTAGTTAGAACTGCCACAGTCATTTCCATGTACGATATGTATCGCAGGACCATACTGCTTTTTCCCATAACTTGTAGTCCTTTAACACTTTAACACAAAATTACACTTAGCAGAAAAACATCTCTCCCCACTTTTTCATTAAACAATTCTTTTGATATCCATTGGACTTCCATTCACCCAGCAAAACAATCCACAAAACATAAACATGGGGCAAGTTTGAGAAACAGGTGGTATTTTGTTTGGCATAGTCTTCTCTGGAGTAGGAAAAGCAGATGAGGCACTTGGTAATGCAAACTGAAACCGAGATCGTGGAACTCGGCGGGAGATGCCCGCTTCCGTGCGGGGCGCGCTGCTATAAGTGAGGATCAGCGTCACCTGATCCAGGTTCAGCCCCTGTCCCGGTCCCCACCCCTGAATTCACTCCTGTCATCTGGAAGGACAGTGGCCTTCCTTGACGTTCCTGCAATAAGAGCTGATGTGCTGCTCGATCCATCTCCTCCTGGGTCATGTCCAAAGCTTCCTGCATCTCACGAGATGTATAACGAACAAAATCAGCATCACAGTATTTGCCAAGACCCTGCTCCACTAGTACCTGAAAGCAACAATGTTTGCTCAGAAAACAACCTTCAGTACTTGAGAATGATAAGCATACTATATCTAGCGTAATGCCATCTGATACTCACCCTGCCTACCAGGCTCTCAGCTGAACCAACTACCTCAGGGAAGGTAGGACGGCGATCAGCTGGACTGCCAGGAAGTGAATGTGAGAGGCGTTCTGTGCCCAGGCTGCCATTGGACTCTCCAGCTCGGGACACTGTGAATCAAATATTTGGTGCACACATCTGGTTTACCTAATGGGAATTGAGGAGCTATATAAATCACAAACTATTGTTCTTTATCATGCATCCACACACTACTGTAAGCAACACAACAGTTAAATGTGAATGGGGCCTGGAAGGTGTTAATGAGCAGAGTGGGGTCTGACCTCTGCCATGGAAGGAAGCCCTGTGAGTGAGGGGGGAGCGTCGCCCGTGCCCCTGGCATTCTGTCACCACCGTCATGTTGTCACTTGGCAGGAAACCGGCCACTGCTACAGCCATCACTTGGGCCTGAGCAAGCTTCAGGCCATCTGCTATCCGACTGAAGCTTGATGACATCTCACGACCCATGCAGCCCAGACGGAACGAGCCCCCCCCAACTCCTCGTGGGACTCTCCGGGGAGGGGGCGTAGGGGGGGTCAGCTCAGGGCTGTATTCATCCTGCAGGCTGGAAGCCAGGTTATGATGTTAGTAAGGAAGACACACTAGCAAGCAAGCGAGCAAGAATGTTAGCAAGTGAGCTGGGGAGGGGGCAGACTAAGCGAGCCACGCAACATGACGTGACGCTTACCGTAATGATTTGGGTGTAGAAACTGGCCCCCTCCGTGTTGGCTGAAATCGGTACAAGAACCAATATTGACATATTGACATCTCTAACAATGAAAACAAAAAAATCATTACCAGGTATTTTATATTATGGTTCATACCATATGAAGTTTAGTTTGGAAAACTGTAACTACTGTATAGTTGGATATGTCAGTTTGTTAGAGTAGGGATGCTTACTCAAGTAATTGGAAGGGGCAAAACGTCCTCTCAGGGTCCCCATTGGAAACTGCAACAGTCAATGGACGTAATGGAATTGCCTCCTCTTCCTGCAAGCCTCCTTCAGGGTCTTGCATTGAAGTTGCACTGCAATATGTAAATTATGTTCAACTGGTATGTGTTAGGAAGCTGCAGGATTTGAAGATAAACTTGTTTTAGTAAAGGGCATACACAGACTTTCAGTTTAGGAACAATTACTGAAGTCTAAATGATGTTCAGAATTCTAAAGCATTACAGAATAATGCATCTAATATTTTAGATTAAAGAAATGATGAAGATGTGTTGTGAATAACAAGATTAGAGTCTACTGGGATGTAACATTGTGTAGCCAGGCAGATAGGTACCAATGTGTTGAGGAGGCTGCAGGCTCTGTCTTCTACACCAACGACCCTGAAGACACTTATTCTAAATCAGTGTGGGTAAAACACGCAGGAAGAAAAGGAGAAATGGAAGGCTCATGTGCAAGACCTGCTTGCAGACCTACTACGTAGGTACAGATAAAAGTTTAATATTAACATGGACACAGAGGAAATGAGATGGAATGATCTAAACTTAACTAAGCTGACTCATCATTGGATACAGTGATAGATTTTTATTGTTGCTGTGATGCACATTCAGGTTCTCTAATGCCACGGTATCTGGTCAAGAAGCAGAATAATAATACTAATTACATTAATTTGAATTATTTCTACATTTTTTGTGTTTTGTCTGTTATAGTTTGCCATGCACACTGATTTTAAAAATAGTATATAATATGGGGTATTAAATCAGCATTTAGCAGGATGAACTGAAATATGTCATGGGACTTACAATAGGGTAACTGGCCTCAGCTGAGTTCACAATCCTCCACTTGCAAGTACACAGTACCTTGTAATTACTTTACTGAGTGTAGGGAAATACATGTTGGCTTTTGCAAGACCAGTCTAGTGATTGCTGCAACAGCATGTCATTTTTGGAATGTGATGAATGGCTTATCTGTTGCAGCTCATGCACAGTAGCTCAGTGTGTGTTTGAAGCTTTTTCCACTGAACAGTGTTCACTTACATTACTTATGCAAACTATGGATCACAGAAAAACCATCATGGACATTTTATAAAAAATATCCTGTGTCAAAAGTGCTGTACACAGAACTCTCTGACACAGGATAGTATTAAAAAAAAAAGTGAAAAAGAAGTTCAGTGGTGGTCAGAAGCAAAATACAAAAATGCCAAGACTGCAATCCCATTCACATACAAGAATAAAAGAGATTTTTAATACCATACTTCCTCAAGTAATTTATTGCCTTTCTTTACTGATGTTTTAAATTCAAGTTGAGAGAGGAAAAAGGTATGTGCGGAAATTTTTACGTATTAAGAAAATAGATACGTGGTAAGTAGAAACATTACTAAATGAAGAAATCATTTATTGTAATACCTATGTGCTATAATTAGTTCCAAGTGTTATTAAAGTAAAAGACAACACAATGAGATTACTGTAAAGCCCATGATAAAAGCAAGCTACATTAAATTGAGTTTAGAATATTTATGTCAGAACAAAATTAAATTTAGGAACAAAATTACATTATGCAAGATGTCATGCAAAAGATAAATCAACATATTTAATTCTGCCAGTTACACTGCGTCATTGCATTTATAACAAAAATATAGTGAAGAACACAAAAAATGATGCTTCATTCACATAAATCAAATTCCCATATAATTCAAACATTGAGCTTTAACAAAAGAAAATATGTTACAGGCAATGAAGGATGAAAGAAAATACAGTAATAAAATTAGAATTGTTATATTTTTTAATATAAACAATTCATTTGGGATGAAATACATGCAGCTTATGTTTGATACATATGAAAATTACTGTACCTTGCAATATGTGGCATGAGGGTACTCTTGGTCATGCTGGTAATGTGGTTCATACCCTCAGTCACAGCACGTTGAATTGAGTTGTAAGGCAAGTAATCAATTGAGTTGGTTGGAGAAACCTAAATTGAAAACATTCATTATGACATATAAAACCACTTTAATGGCAGGAATTCAGAAGTGTATAATGCAAATAATACTTATATACACTTAAGTTTTTCTCATATTGTGTTCACATTAAGATTATGTATGGTCTTCAGGAATGTAAGCCTCTGTACTTCAGTAAATAAGTGCCAATGTTTTGGAATTTATGGGTAGATTTCTATTCTGAAGATTTAGATAACAGATTCTTATCTCCTCTCCCATGTATGGGTCATCCTCATACTGTTGCAGGCAAAAACAACAGATATTATGGAAATGTAACATTCAGTCCAAAAATACTGATTCTTGTTTACATTATTCATCCTCTTGAACATGGCACAATAAAATGCATTAGAGTAGCAGTAGTACTCTGGACTTGTATTTGAAAGATTCAAATCTTGGTCAAATAACTGGCTATTCTGAACGAGGTTTTTTGTGATTTCCTTCAGCCTCTCCAGGTAAATGCCAGGACATTATTTTGACGTGGCCATGACTGCTTCCTTCCAAACCTATTCCAATTTCTTCTCCTACGATTTGATGCTACATACTCTCAATTAGTGACTATCATGAAATAACCTCCCAGACCCACCACAGACAGACAGAGCAGAGCAGAGGTACATTCTGGTGATTATTTTGCCAGGAATAATTCTTTCTGTTTAGTCCCACCATCATAAGAAGGTGAAACCAGTTTTAAAAATGTGCTATACAGGTACTCCTCCATTTACAAACAAGACAAATTTTGAATATCTGGCCATAAGTCAAAACAGTTGTAAATCAAATACATGAAATGAGGTGGAATATACACCCTCCAGGAGATCAAGGGGGATTTAAACACTCTGCTGTGTGTGGAGCAAATACACCAATTTTTACAACTGAAATTAAAACTGCTCCAAAGACAGAAGTTTTGGAAATGAAATTTTTGTTAATTTGCCTAAAATTTCACTGAATTAAAGAAGTAAATGCATAAGTTATTACTTATTCTGCTTCTTCATTTTGTCAAATGCTAAGTCTGTACTGCCCAGGAGTGAGGCAGGTCACAAAGAGTAAGTTAAGACACCTGGCTTCTGGAATGAGAACTAATGCCAGACCTCCTGAATACACAGATAATTATCATAATAATACATAAAATGAATACACTTGGTTTGACAATAAGGTCAAAGTTTTAGAATTACATGTCATACAATGGAAAGGAATGTAAAATTCTATCACATATAGGCACTTAGCTAGGAGTTAAACTATCAGAATCTCAGCTAATTAAGAAAGTTTCTGATTTCCTTGATATTCATTTTAGATTATACCAACCACAAATCTAGGCCTATCCTTTGAAGTTCTGCTTAGTTTGGTTTAGTTTAGTTTAGTTTATTAGTCCAAAATATCATACGTATGATTGTGAACTTGTCAATTTCTAGCAATATACAAGAAGTGAGATAAGTCCAATAGCAAAGAACATAGTATTCTACAAATTATTTCAGAACCACTTATATACAGTATAATAAAGCTTAAATTAGAAACAGAGCTAATGAAGTTACATAGTTACAAAGCTACAAATTCTTCCACTGAGTAAAAGGAATGCAGAAGAAAAAGTGATTTCAATTCCTTCTTAAAGGCCTATTTCTTTGATGTACCCAGGAAGTTTGTTATATAATTTAGTCCCCATATTTATTACACTTCTCTTATATAAATCCGTATTGTATGATTGGATGTGGATATCCATCTTTCTTCGTGTATTATGATCAAGGATATTTGAATTTAGATCTACAAACTGGTGGAGTTTTCTTATATAACTTCCAAGGTGAGAATATTCAATTCTTTAAATAACTGTCTGCAAGATGTTCTTGCGCTTACTCCTAGTGCATTCTATGAAGATTATTCTCTTCTAGGATGTAAAGTTTGAGGTAATATGTTCCACTAACATATGGCCAAATTTCTATTGGATTACATGGTGTCACAACCCAGAAGATGGTTACCTTCACAGACATGTCAAATTTTGCACATTGCATTCTACTACTGAAGAATCTACTGCCATATTGATCTTTATGACAGATACTGTAATCAAACTTAAACTACCAGTACTAATGTGTCAACAGATGAAAACTATGACTAAGAATAATTCTTGAAGTATGAGAGCCTATACAAATGCAATATGAGATTCTGAAGTGCAGCTGAACACAAGAGAAAATTACGTGCCAGCAAGAAAGTGTGATACAGATGATGTGTCATCAAATTGTGATAGCAGATGCCATATTGCTGAGTGCATGATGTGTAAGCATGAAGAGATGTGCGGTGCATCGCATAAAATGATGCAACAGGCAAACATCACCTCAATCGTAACACACTCTGGAAACTTGCAGAAAGAGACGGCAACCAATTGAAAGCGGTCACAACCATCTTGCACTAGGAGCTGGGTTAACAGCAAAGTGTCTGCCAGATGGGTGCCCCATCAGTTGATAGACAACCACAAATATTTCACATGACATGCTTCACCACTCTCCAAACTTACATCACTGTACTGTCATGAGGGTTGAGACATTACAGCCTAAGGCAAAACAATAAAGCATGCAATGGAAATGTCACAATCCATTGGTGTGTTGAAAATGGGATACAGCTATTTTTATTCACAGGATGTAATTTGCTTCAAATCATATTAAACTTTTCAGTCATATTTTTTAAACCACAACATAACCTACCTACCTCTGACCTATGGGAAAAGTTACATGTAATGCAGAAAATTTCAAACTTTGGTCTGTATTATCTGAATTGTCATGTTCCTCAAGACTGATGTTCACGTATCTTACCTATACGTTTTACGTTGTTTTCACCATGTACCCAGTGTCTGCAGCTCTGACATGAAGAAACAAATATTTCTGTCCTGAATTTGAGTACTGAACATAAATCCCATCCACCCACCAACAAATCAATAGGTATATTGAGCAATGTATCTAATATAGTAAATACATGAACTACACACATGTTGCAAATATATCAAGTGGCATCCAAAGGGCATTTACTTTAGTAACAAAAGTTTCACCAATTTAGTTGCAGAAGCAAAAAACTGCAGATATGTTTACACTGTGGTCTTCTGGTTCATGACATCACATATTCTGAGAGATAGTTATTAATGTTTTGTTTTGAGGTAATGTACTGCCTCCACCATCCCTGAAAATGGCAATCACCTTCCATACTGCATGGTGTCACAACCCAGGACACTAATCCAAATCCTCATTGACATGTTAACTTCAACTCATATACAGTGCATCTGAATGATTTACTGAACATGAACAGAAAGCCACAGACCACAGACAGACAAGTCACTATGGTGCACTCTGTAACAATTAAGCTCAACTATTCTGATGGAACTACCACAAGTCACCTTCCTAAAGTTAAACCCAATTGACTTACCTTTCTGAGATTCCTTCCTGGAACATCTAAGTGATTCATCTGCAATATTAAATACATATATATATATACAGGATGTCCCAGGAGGAAAGGACCTAACTTCGGGAGGGTGTTCCTTAGGTCAAACTATACCGATATAACCCAAAACACCTATATCCGAAGTTCAATGGTTATGGAGATATTGGCCAGAGAAAAGTGTGGATGTCTTTTGTGTCTGCGTACTGTACTCTGTCCGTGACGTCATACTAGTCATATGCACTTGCCTTCAACGCGCTAATCGTGCAGTAGCCGTGGGGT
>Ga0123352_10005900_pt1 | contig 18602 bp, 10 predicted proteins | sample TergutLab28metaG_FD_89700 | JGI IMG/M metagenome (GOLD analysis project Ga0123352, IMG submission 89700) | Labiotermes labralis P1 segment gut microbial communities from Petit-Saut dam, French Guiana - Lab288 P1 | ecosystem: Host-associated > Arthropoda: Insects > Digestive system > Gut ... | reverse complement strand
GTGTCACATGAGGTGTATTTAATGACTATATAATGGACAACTACATGTTTCGGCCTGTACTGGCCATCTTCAGGTTGTCTTAGGGGAACTTAAGATCTTACTATAAGCATGCACACGCACGTGATGTAGAGATCTGTACATAGGGCCTTATTAGCAAAAACAAAAACATGAATCTAATAAAAACAACACAAAACAAAAACAGATACAGAAAAATAAAGGTATTGTGGGGGTGTGCACACCACCCTAAGTACAGGCCGAAACATGTAGTTGTCCATTATATAGTCATTAAAAACACCTCATGTGACACAGTTGTGTTTGACTACATACAGTTTTCCAAGTTTCACACACACAACGGGGATGACACACTTCCTAGCTTAAATTATGTTTGTGTCAGCAGCTTTTGCGTGTTTGTTTGTTGTTCTGGTAGATAACGTTGACAGTACGCACTAAAAAATACAATGTAAAATTAGATTCCAATATCTGAACAGTGAATGCTTACTGTCATTTGTGTTAGCACATTTTAATTCGAAATTCTAGGTTGATGTCTATTAAAAAATTTTAGGTTTTTTATGATACAGGCAGGAACCAGAGAATGGCGAGAGAACAAATTATAATTTTTTTTACAATCATGTGTGCCAGATTGAACTGCCCCATTTTCATGGAAAGAAGTTAAACATGCTACGAATACTAGCGCATACATCACTACATATAACATGTTGACTTCATAGTGCGGACAATAATACTTGATGCATTCTTTGCTGACAGCTACGCTAAGATAATTTTGCAGTTTTGAAAGGAAATCTTAAATTCCATAATCTTTATTCTCTGCAGTAATGAGAGATAAGACTCATTCATTATCACAACTGTCGTTTCCTTTATCGTCTTGTAAATGGAAGGGTTTCTCTGAAACTAAATCGAAATTGATGTGTCAAAATGAGTCGATAGTTCCAGGGAACTGGTCCATTGAAGCATGTGTAAATGTTCGAAGACCATAGATAGAGAGATTCTGAGATGAAAAAAAAAGTCAGTGAGTCATCCTACTAACGTAAATCTTCCCCATTTTCGAATCGGTTTCTTAGACGGGAAAATAATGACCAAGTAGGACTAAAATGGGGAGAGCAAAAAGAGGAAGAATGTGTTGGAGCGGTGTTTCTTTCCGCTCTCACTATTCGCATTCCCTAATGCTTTGCTCCTACCATCCATCGACCTCTATAAATCATGGTGACTCCCGTGGGATCGTCTTGGCTCTTCTTTCCCTTCTGTTTCGCCTCTTGTCGCTTTCTCTTTTCCTTTAGTTGTACATGGAATCATCTGTCGCATTTCCAGCTGGAAAACAAGTCATGAAGAAAAGCGAATGTGCGCTGATTCTGCAGGAAACAAGTTCGGCAATGTGTGGACAGCGTAATAGTTCTGATACGTTCGCTCATTTTTGCCTCTTATTTAAATTTCAGATTTATTAGTTGAGTTTCTTTTGTATTTTTGGATGTGACTGGTAACCACGGGTTTTTGCCAGCTAATATCCATTATTTTTAATACTAATAGCTACTATTTCCCTAAACTAATTACCATCTTTTTTCAGGTGTTAATCTAATCTAGGTTTATGTATACGTATATACATACATATAGTACGTAGCATCTAGGGGCTATTGGCATCTCACTGGCCACACGTTGCACTACCAAGACCACCTGACAGGCAGACATATATGCAGATATTCCTGGACGTTTGTTAATCTTTCCATAATATCGGGAACAGAGGGTTTTTGTAGTCCTTGTTTGTTTGTGTGTGTGTGTGTGTGTGTGTGTGTGTGTGTGTGTGTGTGCTGGATTGTACGGTGACGACGAGAGGAGGGTGGGGTGCGATACTGTAGCAGATTCTAGTATAACTAAGCCTGGAAACTCAGAGACTGGGGATTCTTTCGACACTAGGCAGGCCGAACAATTAGCAATAGCAAAGACCCGCATAGAAATTAGCGGTTCTGCTGCACTCGTCTCCACAACTCCATGACTCGACTGTACAACGTAGTGAATATTACAACCGTTCATATTAGGAGACTGCCGTGGGCTATCACTCTTTAACGACAACCACCCACACTTCAAACGTCAACCTTCCATCTTCAGGGTAGCAAAGTACCTCTCGACTGTCTGCCTCTAAGGTCTCTGTCGCCGGGAAAAACAGGGCCCTGAACCTCCTGGTCACGTACACTACAAGTAATAAATCCCTAATTACAGTTCCTCCTCTTTCATTTCCTCTAGACCCTATACCGTTTTTGTCTCTTTATTTTCCCACCTACATTTTACTTTCAATGAAGATATACCTTAAATTGTAATTCCATTGTCTGATTGGTTCTGATTACTAGATTCCGTTTTCGTGCGTGATAGCTTTTGAAGCATAAAACTGCTTACGTCAAGTAAAGCGTTCATAAATTCCATTGTTTGAAATATGCATTTCCACTTTCTACACGCCAACAAATATTACGGAGGGAATTATGTGAAGTGTACGTAATTAGGAGCACACAAGATTCTCTCCTTATAGTAAAGACCTCAAAATTCGGTTACAGCTCTTAACTCTGAGTGAGCAGCGCAGTTGATCACTTTGACGATAAGTTGAGTCTCACACACATACAGACTGAAGAATTAGTTATAATTAGAGCTTCAACTTGTGCGTTAATTATACACAATAAAGTAGTGACATAATTTGCTTAAGCCTTATATATCTTAATAAGCGCTTGGTAGTAAGCTTACTTCTTTTAGAGACGCCATTTTTTGCACTCTTAAAACAGGACTCTTTTCAAAGAAGTCTGAACCTAATCAGGAATCTCTGTTGTTTTTGTCGTGCGAAGTTTCATAAGTGTATGTTCGGAGAAAATTGAAGCGTTTAACGTACAGTTGTCTGTATTGCTTTCGTTATATTTGATTCTATTCGAAAAATAAAACTTAGAGGTCAATGTGTTGCACATAAGGTGAGCCTTTCGTTATTATTTAGATCTTAAATAAAACTTTTGGCTTCGATAAGTATTTAGCGAGTTGCTATGAAGATACGCCCAGAATTACATGTAGGCCTTTCTGTGAAGTGTATGTATATTTGGCTAATTTCAACCGAAATTGAAACTGCTGATCAGTTTTTCCGTAAAATTCTCCAGTATTGCATTTCATTAAAATTCGTTCAGCGGTCCTCGAATTGTTACCTGAGTATGGACGGAAATAATTATGGACAGTGCAATTTCAGTAGACACCCTACTGTCATTTGAAACTGCCTAATAGTCGCAGAATTGTAAACAGCGATAATTTGTGCGGTGCAACAGATGTGCAATGGCTCCATATCTGCGAACATGTATTCCTGTGCTCTGATGCTGCATGCAAATGTTCTAAACCGAGATCTGAAACACCTGTCTTCAAAAGGGCCAAGTTGTCTCTGTTGACGCAGAGAAAGTATATGGTGTAGGGGCAGTTTCGCGCCCCAGTCACTTACCCTTCAAGGGGAACTCCACTACCCATCTAATTGGAGGATCTGTGGATCCGAGGGTGGATCTGAGCGTTTTTTGGAGGAAAGGAAAATCTCGTACCAAGAATATCCTGTCGTACACTCCGTGACCTCGTAACTGTACCAATTTAGCTATTTTGTGTTTCTCTGACGGTGAGATGTTTAAAACAAAGTGTACTTAGCAATGATAAATTAATACAAATTTTCAATTTTGTGTAGATTATAATACACCTCTTTCGATATCATTTGTGATATTACCAAAGGAAACAACGCAAATAAGTTGTTATTGTGTAGGAAATCTAATACCGGACGTTCTCACACGTGTTTTTGAATAACAATGATTCACAAAGCAGAGGCCTTTTGACCTTATACTTCACTGAATACATTCGTATGCTTTCTGAAAAAATTGGTTTGAGTAACGTCAACAATATTGATAGTGTCACTTTCAAAGATAAGTAGTATAAAATTAAAGCAGTTACGAGTAAACTAATAGACTTTTACCCACAGTAATTAAATAGCTTGTGATGCGCAAATTCTAAATCCTTCGTTTAACTTGTTATTATGAAATTATATCTGACATTATTAGTAATATAACGAGCGGTGCACGATTAGGGGCGAGTTTAGTCGGCATTTTATTTTTCTGACCACTAAAATGCGATGGCTTTGAACGTTCATGATTTTTTTACGATAGAACTCTGAGTATTATTTCGTTCGGTAATGCGTTACAATAGGTAGGTAGGTAGGTTTCGCCATTTTTACAGGCCACGAAGGCCCTTAGCGAGAGTAGAGGTATACCTCTACTTTTTGTAGGACCTCGGCAGTAGATGGGGGTGGGGGTCAGCCCCACGCCCCGGCCGCCTCTACCCCAGGAAAATACCCGGTACCCATTTTACAGGGGGCTGGGTGGACCCCAGGGCCGGTCTGAACGGGCAGAAAATCTCGTCCCTATCGGGATTCGATCCCGGGCCATCCAGTCCCTAGTCAGTCGCTATACCGACTGAGCTACCTGGCCCAAAATGCATTACAATAGACTGTCAGATATTTATCTATCTTGGTAATGTATGGAAAATAATTTTGTAATAGATGTCCACTTTTATAGGAGCTTATGGCAGTTCTTAAAGCGGCAGAAATAACATTAACAATAATAACAACAAAAGTGTTATTACTGCTAGTACTGTTACTACCAACAACAGCAGTAGTAGTAGTAGTAGTAGTAGTAGTAGAAGTAGTGGTGGTGGTGGTGGTGGTGGTGGAGGTGGTGGTTGTTATAGTGTACATTTTCTAAAGATAATACCCAGAATATCAAACAAACAGTTTAGTTTTACCGATATTTTTAAAGCTGTAAAAGATCAAGGACTATGATGTACTGCATAAACAAATAAGTGGTGTGAAACAACGTATTATTGTGGTGCAGCTGTTCTTTCCTGATCGCGTAACACGTAACTTCGTTTACGGTGTGAAGGAACGGCGCATCGGTTCTTTCCGCCGTATCAACATTTACTGTTCGCTTGTTTGAACTGCAGGTCGGATTGTCAGTGACGCCGAAAGGGGAAGTCGCTACTGCAAGCAGCGATTCATTACATGACTTGTTCTTATTCTGTAAAACCGAAATGTTTAACCGTTTAGCGTTTAGAGTACAGTGGCAATCGTTGTACCACCTCGTTCAAAGTTAGAAGTTACTTCCTTTTGCGCACTTAGCGTGCTTCCTTCGTACGGTTCTCACAGTCATCACCAGCATGTTCGCTGAATAGTATTAACTGGCTGGTCTTTGTAATGGAACAGGAGTGTTCTCTGTGAGGTGTAAATTAACATTTTATGTATAAGTCAGATGAATTCCAGTCAGTGTTCTGCCAAAGAAAGGCGGCCCCAAGGCGACTATAATATCTATGGACAGACCCCGTGTTTAACAAGTTTTGGTATAAGCCGCACGGTTTCGGAGGTGGTCTAAGCGAAGAAATGAGAAAACCAACTTAGAGTTGGCTTGCACTTAGTCTTAAAAGGGATACGTGTTTCTTTGAGGCGAAAACTTGCCTTTGTCAAACACTTTGTGCTTCAATATATGAACTTAAAAGAGACAATGTTTGTTGCCTAGGATCTAGTGTTCCAGATTGAAGTTGTGAACGTTTTTCAACATGACATGCTACGTTCTTTAACAGTAACTGTGATTTCGGTCTCTGCTTTTGACATGTTATATAAAGGCGTACTGTACATGTATGTAAGAAGTCTGACGTTTCAGTTCTGTACCTCAGTCGCTAGACTGATACTGCTCGCAGTCGAAGCCCTCTTGTCATAACGAGCTTCAAATATTGCCGGGTTTTCTTCTATAAGAACATAATTAAGTGAAGAGGCAAAATTCCAGCAAATAAGCCTACATTAATAGACTAAAACAATATTAAGACATTTCTAAGGAGATATAAAAATCACGAAATAAAAATTCTCTAGCAAAACTAGCCCATACCTATTCGGATTTAGTCCTGTCACTCTGTGGTGGTTGACAAATATATTTTGTAATTATATTCTAGACCAGTAAAAATTGAATTGTCTAATATAAAGGAATAGTATTTACAATTAGAGTTTACATGTGAATTACCTGCAAAAATTATATAAATGAATATGAGCCAGCAAATATGAAAACGTTGAAATGTTTGTTTATTCATCATTTAAAAAAACTGCAGCTCGTTTAAGCGCTTCACAAAATTGCGAAAAGCGACTGCTAGCTCCGTCATGTCTGTGTGTCCGCCCGCCCGCATGAAACAGCAGCTCCCACTCGACAAATTTTCACGAAATTTGATATTCACGTATTTTTCGAAAACATGTCGAGAAAATAGAAGTTTCAATACAATCTCACAAGAATAACGGGTACTTTACATGTAGATCTATGTACATTTACGATAATATCTCGCTCAACTTTTCTTAGGATGAGAGACATTTCAGACAGAAATTATAGAGAAAATCAAAACACATTTTATGTTTAATAACTTTTCGAGAACATCTTACCACGTACGAGATAATGTGGAAAAATATGGTAGAGCGGGACGGGCCACAGGTGACAATTCAGTGCGGCACACGACCTTTGCGTGCTGTGTAACAAAGGCTAGAGACAGACACTCAGAATATGTAATAAGTACCGCTTTTCCACAGCATAAATAGTATCGCTAAAGCGTCTCAATATTATGTTTACACGTACATTGCCTGTCTCAGTTTTTAAAATCGTAGGCTAAATTTGTTTCATTTCAATCTCTAGATAAGTAGGCGAATATTGAAATGTGTGCTATGTAGAGAGGCATCGACTGCAGTCAAGCATGTAACTTTCTTTTGTTCACATTAAGTTGTCAGTGAATAAAGATAATTAACTGTACAAGAAATAAAAGTGGCCATTTGAGCCTCAATATTCAAGCCCTGCCTGCCGTAAGAGATTAAGAGGCAGGAAACACGATGTTCATCTTACATTGCTCATCATCTTTCACTGAGTTTCGATTTGTTATCCATAACGTCATTTTTTACTGACGTAATTTCATGTATATACTTGTTTAATGATAACAATTAATAATGTTCACGATATAATCAACAGAAGGGGTTTTACAAAGCCCTAAATCTGCTAAACGTTTAGCAGTTACTCCAGTTCGTGGACTGAAAAAGTGTAATATCTGGCCTTGCAGATTACGAGAAAGAAAATTTATTAGCTGAAGCATCTTTCTTTTTGGATCTGAGAGCGTATATTTTAATACAGCGATATTAGATTATGAAACTCCTCGTATCATTGCGGTAAATATGCTGCCTTTACGCATTCTGCAGCTAGTATTTTAATTGAAACCCTTTTTTTTACGCAAACACAATGTGTTTTTGGGAGATGTAAGGTGTATATGGATGTGTACCCCAAAGTAGGCTTGTAGTTCCTTTAAAATATTGTTTAACAGGAGATTTTACTGTGTTTTAATGTGCTGCACTATACATGTAGATAATCGCTCTGAATAATAAGTTTTATTTCAACACCATGTTCTTAAAAATACTTTCCAGATTTTATTCCTTTATGGACTAAGCTAGCGTATTGGAACAGTAATCTATAATCATTATAGCAATCACATACTTAAGTATTAATTCCCTGAAAATATAGAAATAATATTTTTATTGTGAAATTAATTGCAATCACAGCAGCGTTCCCATCACTGACGCTCAATTTCACGATATACACTCAACAAATAAATTTTAGTAGTTTGGGTCGTGTATTGTAAATAAGACTGAAAATTATCTGTGTTAGGTTACAAACAAAAAGCGCACAGTTTAGAGATCAGTACGAACATTCTTTGCATGTGTACTTTAAGTTCTTTCACCTAATAAAGACCAAATATAAGAACGAAATTTTAAGTAATAAAAATGGTAGAACTTCGAATTTCAAAAGTATTGCGAATTATAAGAAGTCGGTATTTACGTAGGTCTGCGTGTTGTATTCCATGCACTTAGACCAAATGGTTTTGATGCATGCGTTGTACAGAGTGGGGCAAAATACCCTCCGTACTTTCAGTAGGGCATTGTGAAGGGAGGGGAGGCCGTAGAAGGGTGGAGTTTTGGCTCGAAAGGTGCAGGTAGTTGGGAAGTTCCCGTTACAACACTCCGCAGTCGTAAAGATGGTGTGGTCCAAGGAGAAGCGCGCATTTACCGTCGAAACCTACTTTTCGCAAAGTCACTCTATCGTAGCGGTGCAGCGTGCGTTCCGTACTCGCTACCAAATCCCTCCTCGGGACCGAGTACCGGACCGAAAATCCATTCTGTTGTGGGTTGAGAACTTTAGGGAAACTGGAAGTGTGTCTGAAAAAGGATGAGGACGACCACGGACCTCTCGAACACCAGAGAATATCGAGGCTGTCAGACGGTCCGTTTTGCAGTCTCCCAAGCGCTCTGCACGCAAACACCACGCAGACAACGGCCACCACTTGCAAGATATTCTTTTTAAGACTGTGATTTAAAACTTCCCATATTGTAGTTTCAGAATCCAAAAATAAAAGTTTTGTATCTCGAATAGTTTTTTTTTATATTTACCTTAAAATGTACGGAGGTTATTTTGCCCCATCCTGTATTTACTGCATATAATTACGATACGTCTGTAAGGAACTGCTTCATTGGCCTATGTCTTTTGAAATTCATTGTTGTTGTTGTTTCGTGATTGTTAATCCTTTTCTTAACCATCGTTTTCATTTCTAAGAAACTTAATTTTACGCGGAATTTAAATTCGCATTTGTTAATTTGGAAATAATTAAACCTGTCGGGAGAAGAAATGGATATACATATACATATTGCGGATTAAAGGTCTGTGTCAAATTTATAAAATTAAAATATATTTCTATGGAAAAATTAATTGTTTACAGTAAGAGCTGCAAGTAATTGTAAGTACGTTTGAAGGATAAAATTTATCTGTATCATGTATAAATGTATTTATACCTCACAACAAGCACAGCATGTAACCATAACAAAAATCGACCTGGTTTTGTTTATTGAAATATTTTCAGCTTATTCTAAGAATCATTAACCAAGCAAATAAAAGCAATGCGAGGGGAAAATGTAGATATATTTAGATGCTAAACTAGGCAGTACACATAATAGTCACTAATAATTTTGAAATGTTAAAAATTGTCAAAATACGTAAGTCTAATTGTTTACAATACGGAAAATTTCATGTGAACAAAAAAATCTGTAAATATATACAGTTCCTAGTACTGATGTTTACATATTTTTAAGTCTGGACATCTATTTGCATACTGAGGTGGAAATATGTGAATTGTTTATGTTCCAGTGATTAATATTTTCTCTATACGAAACTGAATATGTAGCCAAATAAATTGACGATGGGGGGAATGAATCTCCATTTATCCCTCTCCCACATCTTAATCCTATTTCTTTCTACACTCTGCCGTACAATATTTGCATTTTGCTACCAACCCCAAACGACTTATAAAAAGTTTCTTTCTCTTCTTCTCGTACCCTCTTACTTTCCATTGCAGTAAATAGTAAAGTTTTGAAGTCGCGGCTCTCTTGTTTAATTTTAATTCGCTCCCCTTGGATGGTAATTCGTTATTATGCATGAACTCTCTAAGAGCTTGCAAGCTGCATAAAGCGGACACGCAGGATGGGCGGATAGACTGCGGATCATGGACCAGATTTAGAGAGAAAGTTCGTGAGGGACTTTCAGATCTACATTTAAATTATGCCTAAACTTAACGTATTTTAAGAAATTTACCCTTTTCTGTACCTCTTCTATTGTTTGCGTTAGATTAGTTTATTATTATTATTATTATTATTATTATTCGAAGACCTGTATTTTTTTTAGTCTATAAACCACTTCGCTTTAGAAAATGATTTCGAAATGCATTTCTGGAAGTCACGAGAGGATACGGTGTTACATTTTGTGTTACGCGACTGTTGGTTGATTTGCAGTGTAGATATTCATCAAGAATTTTAATTTTACAGCAGTGGTGAACTGTTATTAACCTACTGCACTTTTATTATTCAGTTCGGTGATCTCTAATATGGAGGCATATAGAGAGTTGAAGTGCCACACCTGTATTGGAGGCAATATAATATGTAAATAATCGCAATGCGTGGATTCCTGAAAGTGTAAATTAGTTAAAATAAGGGCGTGTGTGACACCATAATTAGGAATTGTTTTATGTTATTATCGAAGTTTATTTATGATCAATGCACTTGGGTTATTACGTTACGAATATTACGTTAGATGTTAATTGTCTGTGGAATACACTGCATGACGTTTTGGGCATTGAATCGACTCCTAAATTTAGGTGGCTGGTTGTCGGCGTAATGATGGATTTATTAGACCTACGTTTTATTTTTGGGGGGACCGCCGTAGCACAGGGGTTAAGGTGCTGTGCCACAAGTCGGAAGGTCGCTGGCTCGATCCCAGTTGGTGTCATTGGAATTTTTCATTGACATAAAATCGCACCATGGCCCTGGGGTCGACCCAGCCTCTAATAGAAATGAGTACCAGGAGTATTTCTTTCGGGGTAAAGGCGGCCGGTGCGTAAGGCTTACAACCTACCACCATCCTGTGCCGTTGTCATGAAATCTGGGAACCTTAACTTCCTGGAACATTCTGGGCCTGTCCAGGCCTGTAACGGGACTGCTTTACCTTTACATTTAAGTTTTGCTTTTACTTTCAGAGCCGATTGTCACAGTTGAACCCAGGACATTTTGAATACGGTTTTATCAGCGTATTTTAAGAGTTATCGGAATAGACGAGTAGAGGAACTCTGTTAATTGCCTATGTTTAAAACATTATTAATGTAATTAACCATTGTCATACACTCATAAAATTATTCTTCCGGTTTATGTTGTAATGGTGCTCCTGCATTCACCTGGTCCTTTATTTCAGTGCTTGTATCGAATGCTTAACAGATTAAATGTAATGTAAAATTCTGCACGGGAAGGAATAGAAGTACATAAGTTGATCAATATGGAACTCGTACGAATTTCGTCTAAGGTTAACTAAGTGATGAAAGTTAGGTTGTTGGATCATTCTGTATGAGTGTGAGGAATGAAAAGTACATAAAAATTAGAACCTTTACCTTCATCTTTCTTTCATATCTCCCAAAATACAGATATTGCACAATAAACTGTATAAGCTATATATAAACTTTCAGTCGACTACAACTAAGTGAGTTTTTCAAAACTCCAACAAAGTTGTAAAGCTTTGAAATTATGTGAACATTGCGAGTTTAGAATTTAAAGTTAAAAAGTTCGTATTACATCAGAACTACTGCCCATTCATTACTGCGATCTGTATGAAGCAGCACGGTCGCAATCAATAACACTATTCATCGTTCAACCAACTAGAACACAATTAATCACAAAGAAATGATTTGCTCTCTGAATATGGGTCTGGCCTCAGATCTTCTGAGTAACCAATCCTTGATTGGAGAACAAAATTGTCATAACCTATCACCATTAATCACCAGAGTAATTAGCCATAGGGTCGTTAAAGCAGAATAATTAATCCCTGATCATTATAAATTATACAGGGTTGGGACCGTCACCTTATGCGGTGCAAAACAGGTAACAGCTGAAGGGCTGGTTCAGTGAGAGAGTGAATTGTTAGTACGTATCGACAGTTTTGTACCGGGACAGTTCGGCAACGCATCCATCAACTCATTGTGACGGATAATCTAAACATTATTTCAGGACAGTACCTACGTTAATACAGGCTTGAAACATGGCAGACAGTGGGACGATTCTATGAAATAAATGTCAGGGCTATGTGACGTGCCGCTGAGGGTGAAACTGTACCACATCGCTTTTTTTACTTCTGAATGTACGTGTAACAGTGATACACATGATATTAAACAAAACTTGCGCAAGTTACCAACCTCGTCAGACATTGAACATGGCACAAACCGACATTTCGATGATCATCTTCCTTCTCGTCGTCAGCGAACTGACGACCTGGGCGGAGGCGGTTCTCGCAACGTTGGCATACTCGTCATTCAGCCACCTGAAACAGCTGCTAGTCCGAGGAAGTTTTACTGAATTCCGTCAGCTTGAAACTTCAGATTATGTGACACACAAAATGGATCTCCCTATGAATAAATGGTTATTAGTCCGACACCTTGACGTTAAATAACATATTGATATTGGCGCTTTGGATCAGTAACTGATTATATTGAATAGGGTTATTAGGAGAAACTAATGGATGAACTCATATTCAAGAAGCTTCTCGAATTTTACGAAAACGTTCTTTTGTGATGCAGATGATCTAACCTGTATTCGAGCATTCTATCTTAATTTTTCTTCAAGGAATGATTTGCGTGTCAATTAGAGATTGCCAAAATGTGTTAAGTACACATGAGTTGCATAAAACCTCAAATAATACACGTAAAAATACCAATTCAACAAAGGAAGACTAAATTTCTCATTTACAAAATACACGGAATGAAAAACATTAAAAGAATGACTGTAGATCAGGATAGGAATCACACATTTAATGAGAAACCTGAAAGATTCAGTAGACTGTACAAGATGGAATGAGAACATCAGATATGATAATCCACCACTATAAGATTCAGTAGACTGTACAAGATGGAATGAGAACATCAGATATGATAACCCGCCACTATAAGATTCAGTAGACTGTACAAGATGGAATGAGAACATCAGATATGATAATCCACCACTATAAGATTCCACACACCTCGTACAGTTTACTTATTTAACGGAAGATAAACATGCAGCCAGGACAGTACAACTGAGTTAAAACAGTTTTAACAGACAGTAAAAATAAACACACAACAATAGATACTTAAAAATGAAACTTCAGAATCTAAAAATTATAAATTGTGAGGTCATATTTCCAGCGTATAAAGTATTGTGCGCTTTTGAACCCTTACAGACTCTTTGCACACGAAGGTTGATGATGACATGTGTGTAGGGTCGAAACATGTGGCTTAGAAGTGAATACGAATTTTCTTTACCGTGATCTTGAGTCTGTGTTGAATGAGAGACCGTAATGTTGTAACAAACGGGGGGTTTCAGTGTACCAGCTTTTTAAATTGTGACTGATGTAAGAAGGGGCTAGTAATACGTGGCACTGCATTATCAGTTGAAATATGTCAGTTAACTTGTGGGACTGTGTAATTAAATGGCAACAGACAGATTATTATCCTAATTGACAATTGTCATAAGGTTCGATCTGAAAAAACTAGAGCTTATATTTGAATATTTATATAAAGTCTTGTACGGGCCGTGGACCGGAATAGCTTAGTCGGTATAGCGACTCGCTATAGGCTGGACGGTGCGGGGCTCGAATCCAGGTGGCGGCAATATCTTCCAATCTTCCAGATCGGCACTGTGGCCCACCCAGCCACCTATACAGTAGGTTCCGGGTATTTCCCGGGGGTAAAGCGGCCGAGGCGTGGCGTTGAGCGCCCACCCCCATCTAGCGCAGAGGTTGAAGAAAAAGTAGAGCTATACCTCTACTACCCCTCTGGGCTATCTTGGCCTGTTATAGAGTGAAATTTCCCGTTACCTTTACTCTTTACAGGCTTGTCCTCCTTAAGTAACGGTACCGATTGACTGTATTTATTTTCTACAGTAACACGAAACATACGGATTACTGTATTATTTAGATCAATAATTGCACACTATATTAACAATAATGTCTGTATCGTAAAATACTTTATGATACATACATTGTTAATATATTGTGGATTGGTTGGTGTGAATTATAAATTATACAAAATCCACGGTACATATATCAATATACTGGTTACTATTTTAAACAATAACTTCATAATTAATAACACATGTAAATAAACCACCTCTTTAACCAATAAGTTAGCCGAAACATGTAATGGTTTAAAAAAACGTGATAGTTGATTACTAATTGGCGGACAAAGGGTTTACCGATGAGTTTGAAGAATGCTGCCTGAAATGTTTTTCTTAAGACCTTGGAACATTGAAATTTTCATATTAGAAATTTTTACATTATCTTCAGAACAAGAACGCTAGATCCTACTTGACTTATAACTTACGCACTCCAACGACACACACACTCACACACACACACACACACACACACACACACACACACGCGCCTTTTGTGCTTGTCCACCAGACTGCAATGTATTGTAATTCTGAGTGAGTGATCTATCATATTGGTTTGCCACTGCTGTATCAATTAAACGTTGCATTTTGAGTAGTTGTATTTTCTCCTTAATTTTTCTAGCACCTGTTCTCAGTACGTGAAGTAAGCAGAAGGCTTAATTTGAATGAAGACATCACGAAGTGCTTGGATACGTACTGTTAATACTAATTGGTACGTCACCACAACTGTTTTTATTACACAAGGCAATATGTAGGCCTACATATTGCCTTGTGTAATAAAAACAGTTGTGCTGTCGTACAAATTAGTATTACAATAAGAAGGCTTAATGTTCGTGCAGCACAGTAGAAGGACTTTTGTCGTGACGTGGCTTGAGGGGTTGAGTATAAAACTGCCTGTTCGTCCTTATCACATCCCTTGCCGAGACAGTTTGAAACGAACACGAGGCTCGAGTCAAGATGGCAAGTTTACACTCTAAAAATTGAATTATGTCCAGCCTTTAAGTCGCAACGTTTGAGACACCAGACAGGTCCTGTCTTTGACTCGTGATTATTTCCTTTGGCTTTGCTGATTGCTTCTTTTATGGTATTACCATAGGAGCAATATTTTGTCAATGTGATTATCTTTGAGATCATTTTTATGAACCCTACATACACACATCATACCATAACACATACATTATAATTGACCATTTTTATTAATAACAGCTAATATAGAATTTCTATCTATACATGGCCATCTGCCGCACTTTTCTCTGTTTCTAAGAAAGCACTTGATCCTCCTCAGATGAGGAGAGACACGTCCATTCCGTAACTTGCAGGAAGTCGAGTCATTGAGTCATTGTCAAGAAGCGGAAAAGAGGCGCAGACGTCCGTCTTAAGAACCAACACCAACACTTGTTGGATATATAGATATACAGTTTGTTGGTTACTCCTATATGTTTCGACGGCCACCTGCCTTCTTCAGACAGTATGCACACCAATGTATTTAAAACGTAATTAAATACGATAAAATTTCAGTAGCGGTGTTCATTGTACCATACCAATTTCCGCACCTGTGCTCAATTGATCTGTAAAGAGTGTAATAATGTACGAGTAGTTAAAATTCTTATATGCTTTTTACCAAATTTGTAAGATTAACCATCCAATTCCCACATACATAGGCCTCCATATTAAAGTGAATTACAAAATGTCAAGCGTGTAAGAATTTAACTATGCGCACATTACCGTGCTTGTTTAACTTCCTGTGAATATACAGGGTGAGCATAAAGTCTTTCCCTGATTACAAACAAATGTTTACCTGGGCATGTTGGAACTGTACGTTGCACCTCAGTTAGGAGAGTTTCAGCCGTGGATAATTTTCCAACAAGATCGTGCACCTCCACACTGGAGTTCACATTTTCATCGGTTTTTGGATGCAGCGTTTCATACAGGTGGTTTGGGAGAGATGGTCCGACACCCTGGCCACCACGATCGCCAGATACCAACCCCCTTGACTTCTTTTTATGGGGTATGTTAAGGACAAAGTGTTTTCGACATCAGTTCCAGATATTACAAATTTGAAAGCAAGAATAACAGGCGCTTTTAATAAAATAACTGAAGACATGTTGGAGAACACGTGGATGGAAATTGATTATCGATTAGACGTTCATCGTGCAACAAAAGGAGCTCATGTTGAAGTGTATTAATGTGTTGTAAAAAAACCTCTTGAGTTACATTTTGAAAAAAAAAAGTTTGTATTCCACGTACAGTAGTTTTCTTGTAATAAATGTTTGTAATGAGGGAAAGACTTTATGCTCACCCCGTAGTTGTGGAAATTGACATAATACAGTGGAATAGCAATATTATATTTTATCATATTTTATTATGTTTTGAACATATTGGTGTGTATACTCCCAACTGACGGCGGGTGACTGCCGAAACATTGAGCAGAAATAAAAAAATTCTATCTTTATATATCCTGTAGGTGCAGATGTTGTTTTTGAAAAAGCAGTGCAATGTCATTGCACGGAATGAATGTTATGTAGGAGATACAGACTATTCATTTACATGCCCTTCGTAATTCAGACTCAGATATAGTACAGACAAGTTATATACGTGAATGTAAATGTCCGCATTGTAGCTGGATCTATCGCCAATTTCGCTGCCAAGAGATCTCAACACTCCCTTCCTACTAGCAAGAGAAACCATACTTTTGTGCCAAACACTTCAAGAAAGAGATTAATTGGTCTAGAGTGCCAAGTGGGAGAAATGGCACAGTGCTAAGAAAATGCATAGTGGGGAATTGCGTCATTTCAAAGCAAAACAGAGCACGAGACAGGAAGCGAAATTACAGTACAACAATATTGACTTGGCACTTTGTGGTTGGTGATTTCAGAGATGTGGCGGGCGAACTGTTGGCATATCTGTTTCAAATTTAACGGATTATCGCAATTACGGGCGGCAATAGGCTGAGTTTCGAACATCTGTCTCGTATTCTGTAATCTGAGGAATACACTGCTTTAATACATTTCTTCTTTACAGACGTCGAAGATTTGAACTTCATAGAATTCGTGTTATAAGTTTGGCGCTAAGAATTTTAACAGATTAGTTAAGGAAGCAGATAGTTTTGAGATGTAAATAAGTTTTAAAATAGCTAATAAATAATGAAGTGCATGTACTATCTCATATTTTCTGTTGATGCATTACGTGCAACTTAAATTTTAAATTTTGACGTCTTGCTGACCGTGCATCTCAGTATATTTATCTCAGTAATTAACCAACTTGATGCACAAAATTTTTGTTTTACAATTAGTTTTATTTCATGCTTCTACATGTTTCGAGCACATGTGCTCGAAACATGTAGAGGCATGCAAAAAACTTATTGTAAAACAAAACATTTGTGAATCAAGTTGGTTAATTACTGAGATAAATTAAGTTTTAAAGTTAATATTCTTTCCATAATTTTAGTACAGCGTAGCAATAATTTTCTACAACACACCTTTTCATAAAGCAAGGTATCGCTCATAACAAATACGTTGCGAATCCCACGTCGTCCGCCCGTGCGCTCTGTAGCATGCCTTCTGTAGTCATTAGGGCACGCCGAGCTGCTTTATAAGCGCGCAGTTCAGTTGTTTCGGTGGCACAATTCCAAGGCTTCTGATAGTTGTTCCATTATTTTCACAAATCAGATTTTGTGTTTCCACGCACATCCTTTTTGTTACGAGAATTTCATTTCAGCACAGTTCGCAGTAACTGCTAAAAGTTCTAACACCAAATTGTTTTCCCTGTATACTTGCGGCCATTTCCAGTTTTGAAATCTACTTCCATTTAGGAGACGCATTAAGGAGCAAAGACAAATTGCTCCTCGTCTCTCCTGACGCTGTATTTTTAAGCTGATTAATTTAACAACGCTGGCAGTTGCTAAGGCGATATTGCGTTGGTGATAAGTGAGTAAACGAAGAAGGGGAACAGGTGAAGTGATACGCGGGAAACCGGAGTAATCGGAGAAGGACAGTGCACAGTGTCACTTTACTGGCGACAAGTACCACATGGACTGTCCTGATTTTAACAGGCCGTGGTTAACCTCATGATTCCTGACCTGCTTGTGTAATGAATTTACTCTTCACAAGTAATCTCGTCAGTCTGCTTTGGAGAAAGTTCGGGGGAAAGTTCAAAACGTCATAATTTATTTGTTTAATTTTTATTAAATATTGGCAACGGAAACACTACATATATATACTGGTATGTAGACTATTTTATATGTAATAGGAAATACAACCTCCTGGTATAATTTCAGTGTCAAATCTTCGGAAATTTAATAGGTAAATGCAACAAATGCACAAACATTAAAATTACCAAATGAATTATCAATTAGATTATGTTTTTAATCTGTATGATAGTCCATCTGTGTTTTATATACACCTGTTCCATGTAAGGCTCCCTGAGGATGTTCTGCAGAAGATCGAAGCATATCTGAGTGTATGTATGTGAAAGTGCACAATTCAATAATTTTTCATTTTTTGGCATTACCTATTAAATTGTTCATGAATTCACGGAAATGAATACTATTAATATTGCTTTTGAAATGTCAGTTATGTTCTTTATACTTTGGAACTGTATAGTTATTGATGTTGCATGCAGAAAAGCTTGACAGTCGTCAACTTTTATACGTTCAATGAATTGATAGGACTCGTTTGTGTGTCTAACAATTTCATGGATAATACTGCTTCTAATGTTTTAAGGTTTGCAGTTTAATGGAATACAGAATATAGTATTCAATGACATTTCGCTCAAAAATACTCTGTTAGTTCGATATCACCCTAGACTTTCTTATTTATTGTACGTTAAAATCAACGTTTTTGTAGCTCAGGTATATGTGACAGTGCAAATGTATGTGTTTACCTTTTATGTTACTTACTTACTTACTTACTCCATGGTGCAGAGTCCTTCTTGAGAAGCTAACTGGTTTGCAGCTAGTCAAGAAATTCTCCGCATTTTACGGAACCCGAAGGTTCATTACCGCACTCACAAGCGTCCG
>Ga0123352_10005899_pt1 | contig 18604 bp, 12 predicted proteins | sample TergutLab28metaG_FD_89700 | JGI IMG/M metagenome (GOLD analysis project Ga0123352, IMG submission 89700) | Labiotermes labralis P1 segment gut microbial communities from Petit-Saut dam, French Guiana - Lab288 P1 | ecosystem: Host-associated > Arthropoda: Insects > Digestive system > Gut ... | reverse complement strand
TTTAATTTTTTAAATAAACTTTAAAAAAGGTTTTTAGTTTTGCACCATTGAATATTCTGACAGGTTTCTTTTAAAAATGAAAAACTTCCCCCTGTTTGAAAAAATCCCCCCCCCCCCCAAATTATCCAATATTTTTAGCATGCATAGTACATTGATTTGAGAGTGTTAATGTTACTGATATGGACAACTGATCTAATGACATAACATGCTGAAATTTACTTAGGAATCATTTCCTCAATATGGTTCTTCCTATTTAGGTGGTTTTCAGTTTGTATATTTGTATTTACTGCCTCTCCTATACATTATTCTTTATAACCAATACATAATTTAGAATAACATGAATTCTTTGTTTTGAATTTCATTACATTCATATTATCTAAATTTAGAACTAAATTATTAGCAGCAAACCATTTAATCATAAAAGAGAGAACTAAATATGACAAAAATCTTCAAAATTTCTGCTTGAGATTATGACACTAGTATCCTCAGCAAATAATACTGTTTCTGATACAGAATTTGTTCTCTGGGGAAGGATATTTATGAATATTATGAACAACAGAGGCTCTAGAATTGATCCTTGGGGAACTCCATGTTTCAGTGTACCTCAGTCACAGGAATAATTTTGAGCTGTATTACATGACTTTACTTCAACTCTCTCTTTTCCATTAGTTCAAAAGGACCTGAACCAATCTTCAGATACTCCTCAAATTCCATAGAAATGTAATTTAGCTAACAAAACTGAATGATACACACAATCAAAAGCCTTTGCCCAATCACAGAAAATTCCTCCAACATGCACTTTTGGTTAACTGATTTGAATACTCTACATGTCAGTCTGAAGGAAGCATCTTCATATGGTATTCCTTTCCTAATATCATATTGTTCTGTGACCATCTCACATACACAACTCACAAACTGACTGCTTACAAACCAAGGGATTACTGTATTTTTAAATGCCCAAAGTGATGTTAGGAATGCCATAACATCTCCATCATCACTGTATCAATGTAATGGTTCAGTGGCTGTAATGTCTTTGAACAGGACCTTGATACTTAGGAATCCAACATTGAAGCTGACCAGTCTGTTTCTACATTCTAGGCAAAACACCTGTAGTTTCTGGATACAGAAGAAAAGTTCTCAATAAAGTGTTCTGAGTACATCAATCTCTAATGATGAGGAGGGAAAAAATATCAAACTTGGATGGTGAACTGACATGGCTGGTTGCCCAAAATTTTATCACTTATAATAAGCATGATGAAATCTTTTAATTCCTATACAATATGGACAACACAAACACCAGCCCAACTAGTGTACATGCTACAGACGAAGGACAGAACAGCCAAAAACATAAGACTAAATCCATTCACACATACACATATGGAACACCACAAAGCTGGGAATGACACAGATTAAATCACCCATATTAAGTTCTTACAAATTACACAGCAGCAAATATGGGACAACAATGAAGCTTCTAAGTAACATTCCCTTATACAACAATAGAATAATTTTTCAGAACAAATTTTAGATTTCATTTTCATGCAAGCAAAGTGGTGGGTAAATTAAAAGGAAAGTACAGGGTCTCCCTAATCAGGCTGCACTTTTAAACTACCACATCTCAGAAATGGATGCAACTAAACATATGAAACAAAATGTACTGTACTGTGCATTTTATTTACTTTCATCCGTGTTCTTCAAGTATTGTAACTAATGTATAATCTTAACTGTGGCAACAACCACAGTATAGGTAGGGGTTCTGATGTACCACCCCTGGACAAAAGCTGGCATGAAAGTCTGCTGCATTGTAAAATGAGGTACTCAAAGGAGCCAAACCAATTTGAAAACTGGGAAAGGTCTCCATTATACTTGTGTTTCATGGGGATGTGTATTTTCTACTCCAAATATCATGTTTGTTCACTCTGCCACTAATGTGGAATGCAGCCTCAACAGCAGCTTATAAAACATTGTGCAACCTGATTTTGGAAATCTCATATATGCACACAAAAGACCCTGTTCTTAGAGGCCTACATAACTATCAATATCAAATGTAAACTAAAAATACAGAAATAGTTTCTACAACACTTAGAACATATTACTATACCAGTACATTTCAGGTGAGTTCTGAATTGATAGTTCTGTAAAGTGTGGTAAATTATATGGAAATTCTTTATCACACATTTCAATGGCTCTAAAATGTCATGTCTAGCCCTATAACCAGCAGAATGCCTTCATTTTGGAAAATTTAAAAAACAGGGGTGGCAGAGATCTTAGTGCAAACTACTCAGATCAGAGGCAAGCAAAGTCTAAACCTTCTTTAGTGACAAAATTTTCAGAATTTGTTTTAGGAAATACCTATTCTGTATACTCTGTTCCACTTCCACACAGTTCTTTCATACTGATATGGATGGCCATGCTTTTTTTTTTAGATTACTATGACCACCATAGGGATATCAGTTACAAGTGCAAATTCTGCACATATTAGGTGCATTCACATACTTGCAAATAACAACTATTAGCTTTATCATGTTTGTCTGTCCTTCTAACCACAAGAAACAACTTGGCTCCCACTGGACGGATTTTCATAAAATTTGATACGAGTATTTTTTTAAAATCCGTTGAGAAAATTTGAGTTTGAATAAAATCTAACATGAATAATGGGCACTGATTAAAATCTAACATGAATACTGGGTACTTTATGTGAAGACTTATGCACATTTATATCTCCCTGAATTCTACTTAGAACAAGAAATGTTTCAGGAACCACAGTACAGAAAAATAAAAATTTTATGTTTAATAACTTTTCTCCAAAAATCCTGCAGTTTATGAGAATGTGGAAAAATATGGTACAATCAGACAGACCACAGGTGACACTGTAATATGGCTCATGCAGTTTGCATGCTGGATATCTAAGGCTACAGACATACACTCAGAATTTGTAATACTCATTGTTTCTCTATGGCACCAAAAGTTACGTGATTACACCCGCGTTACATTTATACATCCACTGCACGTCTTGTCCATCATCACCAACCATTCTACTCATTACCACAACTGGCATTCCAACCAAAAAGCTACATGGACTATATAAAGGATCAGCACCAAGTGAGACGAATAGTACATTATGGTGTAATGCATTCATACACAACACACTGCTGTCACAGCTACTGTGAAACCATTTCAATAAACTTATTACCTTGCTCATAACATTTATATGTACAGTTTCCCCTCACCCACAACAATTTTGCCATGCTCTCCCATACAATTTAGTAAGATAAATGGCACAAGAAAGCAATTTATAAAATTGCATATGTGTGCATTGCTCACTCATGCACACCACAAGTATGCACACAAAACTGGGCACAGCAACACTTTACACTGTCTTCAGAGGCCTAGCCCTGGATCTCAAACAAGGCTATCAAAAAATGACAATGTAGCATGTGCACCAACATGAATGAATCACATGTTCCCTTTCTTGGAAATATAACAAATTAATACCATGCATGAATAATATCTGGATATCACACATGAAATCTGAGGTTCTGACAGTGGTGACCATAAAGACTGCACGCTACTGGGCTGTGATACTGACCACAGTCATACATTCCAGAAGAAAGCTGACCACAAAGACCTAGTTAGTATGAACCGAAGTACTGTATTAACTTCAATCATTACATATATAAATCAATTTCATACACAAACAACAATTTGACGGCACATACAGATCATAAAGACCTAGTCAGTACGAATTAAAGTATTTTACTAACTTCAATTATTATGTTAATTATAGGAATTTTATATACACCCACTTATGCATCATCACATAAGACATAAAGGAAGGGGAAACTTTTTCAAGTCATCGCAAGCCACCAGTAGTATGCCTATTCATCCTGACGAGCTGAACACAGCAAGCATGTTAAATGAATATCTGTGCATGTTAGAAGCTGCAGGACTAAATGCATGCTGGAACAACGAACAAGGTAGAGGAACAAGTGCTTTTGGTGCCTTTGTTAATACAATGAACAGAGAAATACAGCACTTGCAGAATATTTAAGTATGCTCAGTATACAAAAAAATACAAACACACCATCCCAGGAATTACTCCGCAGACGTTTGGCAAACACGGAGATCTTTGCCACAGCCGCAGTGGCACTGCAGCGACGCAGCTTAATTGTCAGTTGCCTTGTGATGTCGAGCCCTCCATCTGCTGACCAATCAAAGGCCTTACAGATATACTAACTACCAGATACTCAAATTCTCTTACACTCAATTGTGTAATGTCACATAGTATCAACAAAACAGTTAGGTGTTGCACACAAAGGGCAAAATAGTTTTAAGCTTAATGCCTATTGTAGTACTAGATAAACATCCACATTTCTATTATCCTGACCCCGCTAATATTGATGCGGACACCTAAGGTTACTGCTGACAATTTTTCCACAGCCCCTTCTCCTAGCACATGTGCACAAATGCAAGCAGGAACAATGGAAAGGATAAATGAACAATTTAACTGTTACCAATTAGACATACTAGTAGTAGCTGCCTGTAACACACCACCAACATTTCATACCTGCCAGGCAGGTTTGCCGGCAAGGGTAACCAGTTGCTGGAATTGTGTGTGTTAGTAAGTACACCTGTCTTGAGGTGACATTAATATGCATTTCTTGAACATCTCTTCATATGTACCTTAAAGTATGTTTTACAGGACATGAACTTTTCTCAGGAAAATTATGGTGTAAGTTGAAGGTGGTGCAATATATATGAAAATAATAGATAAGAAATGTGATTATGGTGTACACAATACCAATGTTTCTTCAGAAAATGACAATGTAGCTGGAAGGTAGTGCAATGAGATGTAAATAATAGATTTTAAATATAGTTAAGTACAGAGAAATTCCAGGTTTCATTTGATCACAAATGGCTATCATTCATACAATGATGGCAAGTTCAAAAATACCATTTTCTTTCTGCTAGTTATTTGTCCAAGATATCAAAATGATATTCACAGACCTACGTGGTATGTACCAGTATCTTCTGAGCTCTCAAATCAGTACAGTGAGAGTTGCTATCCTGGCAATCAAATTACGTAACAGAAATTGTGAATTTTAATATCAAGTTCTCCATTCCATTTTTCCACAACACCATTCCTGAAACATGTCACTTTTCAGTTTGTATTTTTCAAGAAATTTATTAAGTTCTTCAGTAGAACCATGCATTGCTGTTTGTTCCAAAAGTCATGCAGCAACATTCAAATACTTCTCTAGAATGAACACTGCCACCTGAGTATTATCTTCACCATCTATGATTCCATGAACTGCTACTAATTTGACCAAAGTGGTGCTAATGAAGACTGCAGTCATCTGGGATATGACAGCACATAGACCGGCAAGTTGGTACCATCATTTATGAGACAGTACACTCCTCCAAGGGGGCTAGGTAGTGTAGTTGGTATAGCGACTAGCTACAGGCTGGACAGTCTGGGGATAAAATCCCAGTGGGGGGGCGAGATTTTGTGCACCTGTCCAGATCAGCCCTGGGGCCAACCCAGCCTCCTGTACAATGGGTACCGGGTCTTTCCCAGGGTAAAGAGTGGCCGAGGCATGACGCTGACCCCTCACCCCCTTCTAGTGCCATGGTCAAGAACGAGTAGAGCTATACCTCTACTCCCGCTATGGGCTGTACGGCCTGTACACAGCCTCAGTGCCTGTACAAGGAAGCACTTACTTTTTTACACTCCTCCAAAATTATGGTAACTACATACCAATCTAGGTAGCAGTATATCCCAGAAGAGATATGTCTTCAGAGCCAAAACTCTTTCTCATCCCAGAGGACAGCAATCTTCCAACATTCCATTACTCTTTTAATGCTGTGTCATTATTCATGCAATCTTTCTTCTCCAGATACAGAACAAAGCAAGCTTCAAACATTCTGTTGCTCTTATAATGCAGTATCATTATTCACACAAACCTTCTTCCCCCGAAAATGAACACAGCAATCTTCCAACATTCTGCTGTTTGCCTTCTAATGCAGCATCATTATTTACACAATCTTTCTTCCCTCAAAAGAGGAATACAGCTACCTTCCAACATTCTGTTGCTCTTGTAATGCAGCATCATTATCCAAGCAATCTTTCTTCCCCCAAAACAGACCACAGAAATCCTCAACATTCTGTTGTTCTTTCAATGAACTATTGTTAATTCATACACTTTTCTTTCCCCAAAAACATAAGACACCAACTTCCAAATGTTTTGTTGCTCATTCAGCGCAATATCATTAATTCACTGTTTATCTTCTGCAAAATTATAAAACAATCACCTTCTGACATACTGTTGCTATCTTACCACAGTATCAACCTTTTTCATGTTTCAATTGTCAGGCCTTCTCAGTAAGTACCATAACCACACACCATATAAGCTCAAACCACTGTCCTGAACACACACAGCTACAAGTGCATTTCATAATGCCACTAATTCAGCCATGGAAATTCTGTCCTCACCCATCAAATAAATTGTTTTATTAATTCCTTAAAAAATAATTGTCCCCCAATCTATCTTCGTTCATGTCCCATACTCCTGAAATTTTTCATGTGCTTGTAAGAGCACATGCATCTTTCAAAGATTGTTTGCTCCACATTACCTCTGCATTTTACTTATGTCATATTACAGGTTGATTGAATGAAAACATAGCAGCACTACAGTACTGTAAGATATCAAATGTAAGACACACTATTTCAGCAAAATGTTGAACTAAACAATTTACAGTACCTTGTTCATAACGTTACACAACAGTTAGAACTGGTTGCCAAAGGACCAAAATAGAAATGGACAGAGATATTACATGCAATGAACGCCACATTCCAAAGACCTTAAGACAGAGTTTCAAGGATTACAGCAAGACACTATGAAGATTCATGTCTTCTGGGATGTTATGCCATGTGAACTGGTATATAGTTGACATTTCAGAGGGTCACTGTGCCTTCATCTTGAGAGTCAAGCAGTTCTAGATAAGCTCTGCTTGACCCTGAGGATGAATGCCCTGTTAATCAATTAAATGCAAATGATGCAAATACTACAATTTATTCAATACTTAGGCTGCAACCCTATATTGTATAAGCAGATGTGGACATCCCAAAATGAATGGCTGTCCTGATGGGTTGGCATACATCAAACAGTCCAATTCCATGGAGCACAGCTAGCCGTAAGAGGCAGAAGTCACTCAGCCAGTCCAGGAAATTACCTGTCTTTTAAGGAACTTGAAGTTCCATCACTGTACACAAGCTTGCAATTCACTCGTCCCTGACATAAACCAGACCTTCAATATCCAGCTTAACAGCATGCAGGAAAGAATTATTTTACAAAATAACAGCCTAAAATGATTTTGGATGCTTCCTATGTAATCCTTCCTTTTATATGGAAAGTGTGAAGAATAAAGCACACACATTTAGTTTGGTCTGCATTAACACACATAAATTTGAGAAGATTCACTATTAGACCTCTTTCATCTGTAATAAAATTTTGGTGAACAAATTTCAGTAAATTTGCCTGCCCACTTTCCATTCCAACAATTAATAAAATCAACACCACACTTCTCACCTTTCACCATTTTGCACTTTGGACAAAACCACTTTCCCCTTGGGACCTTCTTCAGTGGTGGCACAACACACTCAATGTGGAAAAGAAGGGGACAGGAGTCACAGCATAGTAAGTGACCACCATAGCCACATGTATCGCATACATCTTTCATCTCAGTCACTTTGCTGAAATAAAACACAAATTTCTCTATTTTGTTTAAGCCAAAATCATAGTGAAGATAAAAACTTTTATACATCTTTCAAATCTCAACTTTCATATAATGTGCTCACAAATGTAGGTCAACAAAACACACTATACTGACATGTTATAAATGGTAAAAGTCACGGGGAATCAAGCAGCTAACCCAGCCTGCATAGAAATTTATCTATAAAAAAGATATGCATTTCACAACTAACACACTTAAAAATTATGGAAAATAATGTACAACAAAATCTAACATAATAGTAGCACATATATCGAAAATAAAAAGAAACCTGCAGCAACATTTGCACTTGTAGTTCATAAAACAGCATATAACACAGAATATTTGCATTTACATAGAATCACAAAATTTCACTCTGATGCAATTTAATTAATTAATTAATACTGTATCTAATTCTTGTACATAATACAGGTTTATATTTATACAGTGCAAAACCACAACTCAGTTAAGTTTATGGGAATTTTCATAAAAATGTGCCTGAACTGCTAATAGTAAATATAAGATGGTTAGAAATGACTTCAGCATTGTTACTATAAACCACCATTGCAAAAGTTTTAAAAATGAACTTCTATCTCACATGTCAGACACAAGAGAAACAACATATTGTCTGTAAATGTAAAGTAATTTTCTTCTCACTAGCTAACACAGAAAAAGTTTAAAAAGCCCAAACGACATGGAGAAAAACACTCTTGACAGTTCAGAAAGAACATCTAATTAAGAATGGGAACAACATAGTCAACATAGTGACTGGTATGCACATTACACAAGCATGCAATTGCAATTCAATTCCCTCCAGCAGTAAGAGATATTTCTCATCCCCAAGAGTCTGCGCTACATTTGGAGGCCACCTAGCTATTCTCTGATAAGTAATGCGGACACTTTCCCCAGGGTTAAAACAAGTGGGGTGTGAAACTGACCATTCAACTCCAAATTGTGCCGAGGTTAAGAATGAATACAGTTATACCGCCATTCCCCATACATGTTCACAGTGTGTACAGGCAGAAGCTTATCTTTTCCAAAGGGCTTAAAAGGTAATATGGGAAACTGTGTAGAAAATAAACTGTAACATTCACTGTAACAACAAGCCCAGGAATATGTTAGTATGTGCTGAAAGAACTTCACAGTATTCTTCAGATACTGCAAAAATAAAATTAAAACAACATTTCTCAATATACAACACAGTTAAGTTTCTTGAAATAATACTAACAAACTTACTTTTGTGCATCTTGAGTCTTTTCCTTCTGAACTTCATCTTCATCTGATTCTTGAGAAAACAGACGTCTTGTCCTTTTAGAAGCACGAATCTTTTCTGGTGGTCGACATTTTGGGCAAAACCAGTCCCCTTGTGGAACTTTCTACATATATATAAAAAAATATAAGTTTTAATATACCTGTTAACATTTATAAACTGCAAATGAAGGCAATAAGTCAAAAAAACATGCCAATCTATAATTACACAAATTTGGGAATATACCAGTAAAATTTTTATAAATGTAACATGCCAATGAACAAGGAGATACTTGTGCCATCTATATGAATAGGAAATTTTATAGCAATCAAAAAGTAACACATATGTTCTAAGAAAGCTAATATCTAGAGACTGGTAGCTTATAAATATCAACATACAATTAACTTGGGTTTAAGGCAATAAAGATGGTGTCCCTTATTGCATCCATCACAAAGCAGCATGTTCTCAGCATCACCTCGGCGTCTACACAAACGACAATGAGCATTCGAGGCTGACCTGGACCACTGAATACTGTTAACTGAAAGAATGGGTGACACTACATTACAAAAATTTTTACACTACTCTAAATGCTGCACTTAAATGAAAATGCAGATATTCTCTGTTCAGAATGTTGAATTATGACCTTAAGGCTCATTTATCAAGTAAATTCAGTCTAATGGGTCATGCACATAAGAAACTAGTTACACAACACAAATTACAGCAAAAATTATATCAATAATTCCATGCTTGTGGAGGAGCACTGCCTGTATGAAGACCAAAAGCCAGCAAAATTCAAGGTTACATGGGCACTTCCTAAAATATGATAGCCGTGCCATCGCAATTTCCCCAGTAAATGAAATGAGAGAGAAAAAAAAACACACACCATACAATAAATGACTGAAGATACTTAAACACACTTTCATTCAGCACAACTACATGTCTTTCTGTTTCTGACGTTGCTGTTGCACATTTCAGCTGTAGAAAAAACATTTTCAGGCAGCTGATTATGACATGTAATCAGTACAATCATAAATTCTTATAATGTATGTACAGAAAAGTGAAGGTAAAGTTCACCACAGAACATGCCATTAAGGCCCAGAGGGGGAGTAAAGGTATAGCTCTACTCTTTCATTAGCCTTGGTGTTAGATGGTGGTGGCTTGTCAATGCCATGCCCTGGCTGCTTTATGCCCCCCCCCAAGAAAGAGACCCAGTACCAAAACTAATAACAATAATAATAATACACATTTACAGTCTGTGCTACATGTACTTGTATTTCGGCCTTGAAATATGTTTGGTACTTTTACGTTAACAATGTCTGTAGTATGTGTGCATCGCCCAAAATGGCTTATTATTATTACTGTCATTATTATTCAAATCTCTAAAGCAATTCAATTCTCATGTTGGTCACTTTTCACTTTTATCCACACACTACACAGCAAATTTAATTTTTTGCAAGCTATTAATTTTATCTTAATTTACCTCCATTGGTTTCTCAGTACTTGTTTTATGAGCCCTTTTCATCAAACAGTGTTCAGTGTGACTACGAACTATTGGTGATAAAATACTGTTTCCCTCTTTTTCTTGTTTGTGCTACTCTTTTTTCATGAGTGCAAAATATGAAAGCCCCAAACTGTCTCACAATTTTACACAGAAAATGTGAAAGTAAATAAACATTTTGGGCCGATAATATGCTGAGAACTACTTTTACTTATGAAGTAGCAATGAATTAAGATTCCTAAAACAGTCTTTGTGGTAGTGTGGTATACAGAACTGTTTAAATAACACCAATATGGAAACAGCCCTTAACAATCAATTACCTGTCATCATTTTTAGAACTCAGATATTCTGCACTTCCATTCATTCTATGTAATGCTTATTCTTGCCCCCCCCCCCACCCCATTAATTAATCAATGCTTCTGTTTATGTCAACTCTAGTGTCATTAATTAATACAGTTTATCACAATGGCTGTGGAACAAATTACTGCTCATTCCTTACAAAATTAACACTCACCAAGTGTTGTAAAATGAAGAAACAACTGTGAAAAGCTTGAAGAAGCCATTAAACTCACTTCCCACCGTTTCATCTGTGTGATATCATTAGGGTCATCCTCAGCACCTGAAAGCATATTGGAATCAGCACTTAGGTACCTCAGATTCCTTACAGAATGCCAACCAATTGCTAATTTCAAATTCTGAGTTTCTGATACACTTACCAAGTGGTTTTTGCAGGTACTTTCTTTCTACACTCTGTGCAACTTGAAGGATTGCACTGGCAAAGTTATTAACCACAGGATTCTGCTGGCTACTAGGTTCACCATCCTCAAGCAGAAGTCGGCCAGGATCTTTGTAGCAAATCTCTGTATCTGTTGGACTGCTGCTTCTCTCTAATAATACAAATATAAGCCGTTACACATGCACCACAGTAACTGCTGGCTCTGTACTGTTAGGTAAATGACTGATCAGTTCACAAACTCATTACTCATAATTTCAGTATCAATATTTGCTGTAGTGTTTTATGCAGCAAACTCTCTATTTTAATCAGCTTCACTTACAGTACTGCTTAAAATTTAAACACTTCTATAAGTGTATCAGGACTTACATACTTAACAATTCCAGAATAAAACAGAAACAATGTGGTGTATTGATGGATTATAATATATTATACGTATTTGTTACTACACAACAGAATGGCCTCTGTCAAATTGTTGTTCATGTTCAGGTGCAACAAAAGAAGGAACAGGGCATATTATGTGCTGAATCCTTAGGATATAAAATACGAGGGTCATCCAGGAAATAAGTTCCTTTTGCGAATATTGCCACTGCAGCACTGCGGTCACAATGGTGCGCATGCGTGCCAAGTTTGTTGATTCTGTGGCAAGGCACGAATGGAATTTGCTGACATTCGAACGTTGTTTACGCATTGTGCTCCGTGTTTATAATGTTTAAGAAAATAGCGAATCCCGCCGCATGTGAAATGCAGTCTCTAATCCGTTTCTTGAATGCGAAGAAAATGACTCCGGCTGAAATTAGTCGTCAACTTTGTGACGTGTATGGAGAAGATGCCATGAGTAGTTCAATGGTATGGAGATGGGTGCGACTGTTTAATGAAGGATGCGAAAATGTGCATGATGATCTACAGAGTGGCCAACCATCTATGGTGAATAAAGATTTGGTGTGTGCAGTTGAAGAGAAGATTAGGGAGAAGAGACAATTCACCATTACACCACTTCCCCCACATTTTCCTCAAATTTCATGGTCACTTCTTCACAAAATTGTGTCTGAGGTCAAAGAAGCCATTACCACTTGCTTTGCATCGCAGGCGGTATCATTCTACGATGAAGGGACACAAAAACTAGTGCAACGCTATGACAAGTGCCTCCATAACGGTGAAAACTATGTCGAAAAGTAGTGTGTGGTATGTACATCAAATGGCAATATACATGATTTGTACTATATTCTTGTTTTTTTCTTAACAGCCTATCGAAACTTACTTTCTGGATAACCCTCATACTTATCAACCAAATCCATAGCATACAGTTGTGCAATGAGCCAAGAAATGTTCTGCCTTTTCCAGAGCCCAAAGGTTCATTAGCATACTTACATGAACTATCCAATGGAACTTACCACAAGCCAGATGGTTTCCAGTCCATATCCTCATATCCTATTAAACAAATTTAATACTAAACTCCCATCCACACCTAGGTCTACCTAAGGTCTAATCCCTAAGGTTTAGCAACTAAAATTTCTCCCATGTATGCTACTTGCACGTCTATTTCACTCTTCACATTTGCCTTAGTAATATTCGGTAAACAGTCTAAATTACGAAGCATCTTATACTGATACTGATCCCACCTTTCTGTTATGCCTCTCCCATATGCCCAAATATTCTCCTCAGCACCTTGTTCTTGAAGGTCCATTCACACAGGTAAACTTATAGTTCTGTGTACTTTATTACTTATATTTTTAGACAGATAATGGCAATAAATTTTGAAACAGCAAGATTGAGTTAGACCATGAAATAGATGCCAAGATGAAGTGAGGGAGGATGAAAGAATAGTAGTGGAGAAGGGTGCCAGGAAAAAGTATATAACAGAGAGGAATGGAAGAAGTTCCTGAGAATGCCAAGGAATCGTCGCATTCTGCACACGCCAACGGAATGAATGAATGAATGAACGAACGAATGATGGCAATAAATAAATGGCTGCAAGTGCTCCTCAACTGTACCTGCTATTACTTTATTCATAAATTGCTCAAAAAAAAAAAAACCTAAATTTAGGATAGAAATTCTATGCAAGTTGTGAACTTTCTATCCTTGCTACATTTTATACAAAAATGTAACCTATTCCATTAATTATGAGTGCACCTTTAATCCCTGCTCTGAGCACAGCAGCTGTCACAGAAGCTTTATCACATTTGAAGTCTGCCTCCACCAAGAATATACAGTTCACATTTACCCTGCAGTTCAAATTCATTTATTTCACACAAAAATATCAAAGTGCTGTCCAGCTTCTAAGCAGGCCTCACACCTACCGAGAATATTCTTTGGCACATCTTGGATATTTAGTCTTGAATTTTGCTACTTTCTCTCTGAATAATGTCTTGCAAAGAATGTGTACTGTTCATGTAAGATCTACCTTTCGATATCCCCCACAAATAATAATCGCTGAGAGTCATATCTGGAAATCTGGGAGGCAACAATCTGTATGCTAAACACATCTTCTAGGGCAGCTAGTGAGGAGTCAGCTTTCAGTTAAGGTACAATCCTGTACGAAGTAACTGTACACATTTTCTTCTTCTATTAATTTGCTTAAGAAGGGTGCCAAAATTAGCCAAAGTAGCAGTATGAATTTACTGTTTCACTGAAAAACACAGGCCCTATGATTCTGCATGCACTCACAGCACACGAGACTCTGACTTTATGGAGCCGCAAAGAGGTTGTGGAACTGCATGGAAATGTTCAGACCACCAATACTTGTCACTCTGGCTGTTTAAATTCCTATTTAAGGTGACTTACAACTCATCCGAGAAAAACAAGAATTCTGGATCACAAATTACTGGATACAGTTCTTAAAACCACTTTCTGCCTAGTTTAGCTGAGGCTTTTACACTCCACATTGAACAGCCTACCAGAACAAAGGTTTCTTGGATTTAATTTCCAGTAAAGTGCCAATATCATCCTACTTCTAATTAGTCACAAAGCAACATTTTTATTTTACTTTTTTTAAATATATCACTGTTGTTGTTGTTGCTGCTGTTGTCATCTGTCATTCTGCAATGAACCTGTTGCTCAAACTCTTTTCCACTGTTGCATATATTGCTGATTCATAAGGTACTGATGCAGGAATTTTTTTAAACAGATTCATTGTTTTACAGTTGTCCATTCCTTGCATTTTTTAGATCAATCTACTCAGCTTTTATTTAACCAACCAAATGTGCGTTTGGTGAAATAAAAATGAAGTAAATTCGGTGATATTTTGTCCATTATGCATACTTTGCAGAAGTACTGCAAATGAATGTGGTATGCTCATGAGAATAAATTTATTACATGCACTGACCTCTCTCTACACGACATAAAACTCAAGTGAGTGATTCTCATGTTGCAGTGTACATTAGAAGGGATGATACAACACCACTGACCTTGCATTAACATTATGCTCACTAAAGACAGACTGTACTACTCATTAATGTACATTTAAATGTAGTTATCCCATTCACATTATTCACTACATATGCCAACACACACTGTTCACCTGAGCATACTTTAGCTTCAATGTTTAGCTTTATGGTATGCTTGTGATGTTCAGATATATTGGTGTACAATGCAGTCATCATTCTCATTACACAGCTAAAACCAGCAAGATGATACATTACACACAAGATGCAAAAACCGTTGGGCAAGTATTTCTCACCTTCATTATCCTCCTCCATTGGAATGTTACTGGAATTCACAGCCTGTAATCAAAGTAAATAAATTAATAGAAGGAACTGCAATGTAAATCTTACTTTCAATACAAACATAAAATAATATTTCATAAAACTAATATGGTCCATTTTCAGATATTACCAAGCTCTATAATTTCAATATGTATGTCCTAAACTTACCTTCAAATCAATATATTACAAATATAGGAACAGGCTCTTAAAAAATCTACAGGGAGGGAAAAAACATCTATTTTTCATAAAATATAAAATATGTCTGACCATTGAAGAATAAGAACCAACTAGATGACACTTATTATTTTATTGTACTTCTTGTAGGCTCAACATTTTAGTCGTGAGCTCCTGATGATGGGCATAGTAGTGCCTAAAACATGTTGAGCCTAAAAGAAGTACAATAAAATAATAAGTAGTATGTAGTTGGTTCTTATTCTTCAGTTATCACAGTGATGCAGGGTCCAACAAACATCAAACATGTCTGACCATGTTACTGCCAAACACCTTTCATTAGCACAAGCATTTGTCTACATATTTTAAAATACGATATTCAAGTGGTGTATATCTATTACATTTTTTCAACCATTAATATTACAAAACTGTGACCTATGGAGGTTTATGAGAGGTAAAGTCATTTGATAACTATAAAAAACATTTATGACACAGCGGAAAGGCAAGTCTCTTGGCCCTCAGGGTGAATAAGCACAACGATAAGCACTAACAAGAAGTTACAAACTTAAAAATCAATCTCTCATTTGACGTTCTTCCACTTGGCTCAAAAATGTAATATTTGTTGAGCCCTGAAAATCAAAATTTTTCATTTAAAACTCTCATTTTGCCACCCCCTGCATACTGTTGCCCAGGGTGGCCAAACCACTCATCCCTACTCCAGGCTATCCCACTGTGACTACCACATCAGACTGCAAAACAAGATGACAATAGCAGAATATATCACATTACATGGATAATCATTGTGTCAAATTATTTATAACTCAATGTAAATCTTCCGCAAAATTGAAGCTATGGCAATTAACCACTCACGGACTGAAAGGCTACTGTGCTATTGACAACATGATGTACTCACATTCTCCTCTTCTTTCTTCAAGTGAGTTTCTAAACCCCATATAACCTTGTCACATTGTTTGTCATAACTTCTGTTTTGAATGGAACTCCGCCATATTTCCCGACTATAAACCTGCAAACACAGCCACACACACGTACACAAATGAAATTTACAGTCACAGGAATATCTTGTGATCAATGAAGGACAGAGGGTCACCATTTCAAATGTTAGTACATAAAACTTGCAGTAAATAAACCTGGGAAACCTGAAGGGATTGAACAATACACCTGTTCTGTATGTCAATAATGTTCCTATGAAGGTGGCAACACTACTCTTTCATCCAGTATACTCACTGTACCATTTTTAGACATTTTACATATTACTATAGATCTGCTGCATCTGCTTCTATATTATCAAGAAATTACAGCATGTGTCACATTCAGCAACCCTAAGTATACATTTAAAACACAAGTATGTTACCTGAAATATGGTACACTCTCATTTAACAGACTAATAGGGGAGAAACAGGGTGTCCGTAAACCCAAATGCCCACTACTTGCAACAGTGTACTTAAAAACCTATTAGACACCACCATACTGAAAAAGTTATTATATAAAATGTAATTTGCAGAAGAAATATAATGTAATGCAAAGTGCTTACTAATGTATAGTATGTATTAAATTATTATAGGATACTGTAATAACACCGCCAAAGCCACAGGGGTGCTGTCCCTTAATGCAATCAAGGCAGCTTTGTCTGAAGGGTTCAATCTCCTCAGTAGACACACTGATAGTTTCACCATATAAGTACACCTACTTGCAACACCATCCTCCTTTTCACCAAAGCCAACTATCGCCTGCTTTAAAATGGAGTTTCGTATGATGCCACCACATAAGAAGCAGATTTGATGTATATGCCTCTTATGCCCACACCACATAAAATGTTACTGTACATACAATTTCACCATGGATTTATCTAAATTTACTAGTTTTACTACCTTCACAAGCTTCCTTAAGCCACCTTCCACATAACAGCTAGTGCCTTCTACATCAAAAGATAATGATACTTCCAAAGATCTGACTTTGTCCTTCCCATATAAGACGGTGCTTTTTCGCCCCATACCCCATATATACAGCTGCCATGTTTACATCAGATTCTAGGTTTCTGACTAACTCTAGCTTTTACTTTACATTTCAATGCACTCAAGATTTCTTTTCGCCTTTCTTTGGCACCATATGTATTAACTATAATACAAAAAAAAATTTACAAAGAACTGGATTTTATAAAAAATATTCTGTGGATACATCTGGTCATTGAAAACAAAGATCATGACAGTATCATCAGAAGCATGTCATCTGGTCTCCTCAAAGATGATACAAAATACTGTCACCAAATTTAATGAAAATGAATAGGGAAAAAGTTCAAAAATTTCTCACAAATTGTGAGTATTCACAAGATGTTTTGGGTCTCTACCAGACTGGTCAAGTAATTGCCAGAACTCCAGCCCCAACTCAGCATGCTACATGCAAGAACTGCCAAATGGTGGTCCTTTTAAAATTAGGGTCAACTGTAATCAGTTTTCCATTCTTCATAACAGAACGTCCAGAGTTAGCACTCACAAAGTGAAATCGAGAGAAATAACAGAATGACCACGTTGCAACTGGTACACTGTGCATACATTTCCCAAACTGCCACATTTTATTTTATGTTACAGGACACCCTGCTTAGTCTTCTGCTACAGCAATTTTAATCTTCTTCTTCTATGGCGCTACAACTCTGAAACAGTCTTGGCCTTCCCGACAATAGCCTTCCATTTAGAGCGGTTCTGTACTTGTTCTGCCCACTTCACAAGTTTCATCTTCTTCAAATGAGAAGAAAATTTCTACACAGATTGTAATTGCTGATCATTCCTGACATCATCATCCCATTTAGACTTGGACCTTCCAGCTGGTCTTCCTGTGAATGGTTTCCATTTCTGTATTCTTTTCACAATGCTGGTTTCGGGCATTCTATTTGTGTGTCCAAACCAACTCAATCGTTGGGCTTTAACAAAATTTATTATGTCCCGGTGTTTAATTCATCCAATTCATTATTCGTTTTCAATCTCCAAATACCGTTGGATTCCTTAGTTGGCCCAAATATTTTCCTCTCAAACACAGTTTTTGTATAATACTTTCTTTGAGGACCCATGTTTCACAGCCATTACTACAATTGGTCTAATTACTGACCAACATAACTTCAATTTGGATTTCCTGGACACCAAATTACTTTTAAAAAGTGCTTTGTTTGCACAGAATGCTTTATTCCCTTTAGCAATTCTTCTCTAATTTCTTCTTCCAGAGTGTTATTCCCATTCACAATAGTACAAAGGTAGCTCAATGATCTAACCTGATCAATATGCATGTTGTCCACAATTGGTTTATTTAGTTGGGTTTCTTTCCTTGTACACTTCATGTACTTCGTTTTGTTCTCCTGTACTATTAGACCAAATTGTAATGAAATGTTTTTCAGTTTTTTAAAAGTGTCTATCATTGTTTGTTCAGTTCGGGCAGTGATTAATATATCATCGGCATATGCTGAGCATTGT
>Ga0123352_10005898_pt1 | contig 18606 bp, 12 predicted proteins | sample TergutLab28metaG_FD_89700 | JGI IMG/M metagenome (GOLD analysis project Ga0123352, IMG submission 89700) | Labiotermes labralis P1 segment gut microbial communities from Petit-Saut dam, French Guiana - Lab288 P1 | ecosystem: Host-associated > Arthropoda: Insects > Digestive system > Gut ... | reverse complement strand
CGCAAGCTCCTGAAGATGGACTTATTAACGTCTGAAACATGTTGAGCAATATGTAATAAAGCAAGTGTCATCTAGTTGGTCAACCTTTATTCAAATATCAAGATGATGCACGGTCCAATACGCATAAGATTTACTAAAACAATTTTTTATATTTTCACCCATTTGATTTTGGCAAAGTAAGGGAATAACATATCCAGCATCACTTGAAATGTCATGTAATTTTCTGTTAAAATTTTACTGTTCCATGATATCTGAAGGCTAAGCCTGGATGATTCACAATTTGATTCCCGGCAGGGGCAAGATATTTTTCTGATCTCAAAAATGTCCACATCAGCAATGGAACTCACCCAGCCTCCTATTCCATGAATATCAGAGGCTCTTTACCCAGCGGTAAGGTGGGAAGGGCATGGAGTTGGAACATTCATGCCCATGTAGCGCTTAGATCAAGAATGACTGGAGATATACCTCTACTCTACCTATATCGCTTCATGGCAAGGACAGGACAACTTTTTCTTTACCTTCTATAGTGCCTGCAGGACCTGCCAATAAGAACTCACCATCTTACACAGCTGCAGTACTTTGCAAACATATCACACTATAGTGCTTCTCTAGGAGATGCATCCAAAATGTTCATTATATTCACTTGCAATGACCAAGTTTCATCACAACGTACAGAGGAGACAACATGGCACAAAGGCTTCGTATCAAAATGTGTATCTAAATTGCATAGGGCACAGTGTTACAGGGACACAGCACTTACAAAACACTAGCACCAACAAAAATGTCTTCTGACCTGCCTTCTTTTAAATCCATATGTACATGTGGCTCTTTACATAATAAAATTAAGGAGACTCATAAACAGTACTTACGAGAAGAATTAAAAATTGGGTTGTTATCAAAGTTGGCAAACGAAGGTTGTGTGGCGACAGATGTTTGATTAGAGGAACTAAATGGATCTGCTGATCCAAAATCTGCCACGAATTTGTTAGAAGGGCCGTCGGGTGTGAACATGTTTTCACTCGAAGCTGGAGCTGAAGACTGTAAAAAAAAATATATATATATATATTTACATGACTATAAATACTTTGATGTTTATATTAAGTGTACAGCTATCATATTATCTGATTCTCTTACTGATAAAAGACACAACACTGTTACAAAGGCTAAGACACAAGACAGCTCTAAGAGTTTATCATTCCTTAAGTACAACATACACTAATCTTGTCTTGGAGAAATTTTCTTAATGTCCACCCATTTGCTGTAACAATACTTCTTCAGTTCCACATTAGGACAAAATTATTGAAGCCAAAGACTTAATTATTTGCAGAACATCACCAAGCTACCAATTAATTATGACAGAATCAATCAAATACCCCCAACAGATGTGTAATTTCCTTTCAATAGTGGGTTATGTATGCTGGCAGAATGGAAAGAATAATATGCACCCATCTGAGACTGTCATCTTTCCTTTTTAACCAATTAACCAACTTACTTACCGAGTACATACATAAATACATAAGTACTAAGCAGGTAACAAACAAACAAACACACTAACTAACTAACTAACTAACTAACTGTGCTGTGTTGCCAAAGCACCTTTACTTCCATTCCCTCACTTCCTATGTCCTCTGGTGGCATTCTCTGACACTAGCTTCCCCTCCCACCTCTTTCCCTGCTTTCATCTTGGGGGCTCATTGGGTGTGCAACTGTCGGCCAGTTTGGTCTTCTTCGAAATTATGTCTTGGTTTGAGACTCTCAAAATTACATTTTGTTTCTAAAGACAGCAAACCAGTTGCTTGGGAAGTGTAGCTGATCTTGCTGGGACATTCGTATGTGTTTGGTTGTAAGGTTCTTGGAAACACTAATCCAGCTCTTTCTGTGTTACTATGAATGTGGACCCTTCCTCATTTCTCTATATATCATATACATGCTGTGGCACAGTAAGTTTGTATATGTGTGTACCACCACTTGGCAAGTGAGTATCTTTATTATTGTCTTTATTTCTGTAATAAATTACCTTACAAAAGAACACCAGTTCAAGACAGATGGGCAATTTGAATTAGTTTAGGGTGTGTACCTTGCCCTGGGCACTCTTCCACAGTGGCTTGAGGGAGCCCATATTAGGGGATAGTGGGTTAGGTTGCATAACTAACTCCTCAGAGCAAGCTCCTTCTTGAAGAGCAAACAGATACTCAGCTAACACACTGTTGTTTACACCATGCATCTCCATGCAGTTACTTCAGCAACTCAGCCAGTTAACAAATTCTCTGCAGTTCACTGAACCTGAAGTTACAGTACTGTGTTCAGAAAAACCCACCATTAGCTGACTCGATCTTCAAATTTAACATCTGAAAATCCAACTGACATCCTGAATTTTTGTACACAGACAAGACTCAACTCACATCAATGTTTTTTATAATGAAGAGCAGCAAGGTATTTGGCAGCATGACTCTTGTCCAAATGAAACCAGTCGGTTATCATTCCAGGAGAAGGAAATGAGGCTGTTAAACAACAGCCCCCACAGTGAAAGACATCCCATTAATTTCTAAACTGAAAGGGATTCCTCCACAAAGTACTCTTTGTGCTACTAATAAAACCACTGCATATCTGTGGCCTTGACATCTCCATTCAACCTTAATTCATGGCTCTTGGTATGTTCTTCAGAAGGTCAAACACACAGACCTCACACACAGAAAGATACAGGCCATATGCAGGATGTGGGATGGTAAACCATCCTCCTGTACATGGATTACAGCACACATAGAGCAATGAAGGCCACAAGGGGACAGATGAAGCCAATGAAACACGCATGCCAGTATATTTCTTCTGGCTGGCAATACAAAGATCTTGGACGGTTCCACAACAGCACTGTGCATTCATGATGATGTCTAGGTCCTTTGATACCACCATCAGTGGTTCAGTCATAACAAAGAAAACAGCTGCATGAACTTTCTGACAAATGGATGGGACTCAAAGTTTCATAGGGAACAAAGAGGATAAGCATTTCCCTTGTGTACTTCCAGTTTCCTTATAGCTGACAGTGGTGGCACAATGTCTCAATAACTGCACAATGTCACAAGACATAATCACCTTCTGTCTGACAGCATTGCAAAAACAGGGCCATCAAGTACAATGGACCTAGTTGTGAGACTTAACTTTTATGAAAAGACAGATATAAGACACACAATTTGCTGTAACATGTTCATCAACTCAAAAACATTTTTTTTTAACATGCATATGCACCTTTTTTTTGGGCATACAGTCCATTTGCATGTTCAATATACTTTCAGCTGTAGGAAGCACCGTTAATGCCACAGGTGGTATGATGGTGAATGTGCAAGAGAAAAGTACAGTACATCATTTGGTTGATCAAAAGCAGATCCACTGTAACAGGGCAGTGCAATTTACACCGTCCAAACGGAAGAGATCCTCGTGTCAGCAACACAACTGCATGCTGGTATTAGCATTTACGGGAAAGTGGAAGTATGGAAAAGTGCTCTGTCACCTGGAGGACTGTGGACACCAGAAGAAGATGGTGAATGCATAAGGCTATTATGTGAATGTAGTCCAAAGACAAATACTCAACAGAATTTGCAGCTGGGTATATCTAAACTGATATTCCAAATGTCTTGATCAAGAGGCCAAAGATGCAAGCTCACAAATGTCAAATTCTGCATGAAATCACAGAAAAAGATCGGGACATAAGAGTTGAAGTTGCAAATCCAACGCTGAACGCAATTGATGATGATGATGACGCCGGTGGCGGCAATGATGAGTGTTTAATGGCGAGTGATGAACACATACCAGGCAAGCTTCCATACGACTGATCACACATACACGCACGATTATTACTTCTGGGGAAAGGAACAACCATATGAAATTTATCAGCATGTGCAAGACTCCCCAAAAGTTAACGTGTTGTGTGGCATAATGCATGACTATGTTTTAGGGACTTTGTTGCTGCACACACTATAATGGCGAACATTTATCTGGATATGATACACTGGTTTGTCTTAGCACAAAGTGATGGCACTGAACTAGGAGACAAAGGTAAAATGTTATTTCAACAATGTGGTGCTCTACACCACTTCAATTATAAGGTATGAAAGGCTCCAAATGTCAGATTTCCTGATCGATGGAATGGAAAAAGGTAAACCAACGCGCCACATGCCCAACAAAGTTCAAAAACTCTCGTCACTGGAACTTTTTGTGGGGATTTATAAAACATTCTCCTTTATGGGGAAAAAATTTTGAGATTTATATCATCTGCAAGACAATTAACCATGTCTAAAACAGTCACTACAGAAATTCTTCAACAAACATGGCAAGAAACTTGAGTATGATTCAGATGTTAGCAGCACTATAAACTGTGAGTACACTGCAGTATTTTAAGATATGCATGAAAACTTCATGAGTTGATGAACACATCACAGCAAACCCCATCTTTATATCTCTCTTCTTATAAAAGTTACTGCGTCTGAAAACTAGGCTTATCATTTTCGATGACACGGTACTCTGGCAATAAAGCCATTTGCTACTATTATTGCCTGTGAGCATTTGCAGGGCCCAATGGCACGCATCTTGCAAGTGATAACATCCTGAATGTGTAGAAGCAGCTAACCCAGTTAATTCTGAAGCATGTTGAGCTCAAAAAGAACTTACCTTCACGTTCAGTTTGAGGGGCTTCACTTGTGAGCCAAGAAGACTGGACAGAGGTTTAACATCTGAAGTTGGAGTAGTGACAGTTGTAGCAACAGCAGCCGCATGTGTAGGTGTGCCTGTTCGAGAGTGGGTCTGAGCTGTCGGTGGTGAAAACCCAGTAGTACCAGTGCTCTTCATGGATGGTTCAAGGTAATACCTGTAATAATAATAATAATAATAATAATAATAATAGACCAGAAAAGTGATAACAGCATTATGACTAAACTTAATACATAAGAAAGTTTATAGGCAAATGTTCATGTGTTCAATTACAGTTTAAGAAATGCTACCGTTTTGAGTGTGTGTGTGTGTGTGTGCATGTGTGTGCGTGTGTGTGTGTGTGTGTGTACACACATATGCATGTATCCAAACATATGTGGCGAAACCAAAGAATGTCAAAAGTACTCAAAAGTTTCAGGTGATCAAGTACTGAAATAATTTTGTACAGCACTGTAAACACATGGTCGAATACTAGAAGAAATTCTACAGATTCATGATACTTAGAACTACACTCCACATACGAACAGAAAAGCGAATGGGGGAAGTAAACTCTAGTTTCTGTGTCAAATAACATGAATTACCGCTGATATAGCAAAATAATCAACTACAAGGGAGAACATTTCTACTTGTGTATTAGTATGAGCTAATACAATAGCATTACTATATGTAAGTGGTGGTATGCAATGCCTAGTTTTGAATACAGGACTACAGAAAGCAAAGCAATCCTACAGCCCACTTCTTTCAACAGTTCATCACAATGCATTTCTCCCTTTTACATTTGTAACTAATCATGACCATTTGTTTGCTTCTGTCTTTACTCACAATCACTTGGACTTATGATTTGACAAGGGAACAAATTTTGAACCAGTGACATGAATTTCACAACTTGACTGAAGAGACTTGAAAGTTTTCCTGACCATCAGTGCACTCAAGCCATGGAAATTGAAAAGTACATTTTTCAGCCACCTGTGGATAGGAAGGAATGGAACACTGACTTTCCTTTAATGCCTTTTTTTTGTGCAAAATAAATGAATAAGGGAAAAGTAAGTGCCTTTTTAACTCTGAAGTCATTACATGTTCTTCTGGTGTAATTTGATATTAGTTTTCTGCAATTAAAAATTGTCAGCCTTATTAAATTTTGGTCTCACAAAAAGTGTTTAATATAAACTTTGCAGTTTTAATTACATTTAGGCTATACTTACACCTTGTAAAAATTTTCTGTAAAATGAGCTACATTACAGCAAAATGACAATGACTCACTTGAGGTTACTGTAATGCTGGGATTATATCAGATGGATATGGAGTCACTTAACTCTTACGCTGCTGGTACTCGGGAGGTGTGACTTTCTACAACATGCCAAGGTAGTCCCATTTGTTTTGCACAGAGTTCCTGTGTACTGAAAAATAAACCCGTGCCCCAGACTTCCTAGAAGTCACTAAAAAAGAAATATCACTGCTAACTAAAGTCTCTAAACAGACACGTCAACTGTTTATCCTGAACTCCTCACATTTCAACTTCTGATTCACTGCTTTTTAAATGCCACTGTTGCAAAAGATGTAACCAATTCTGAGGTTCTGTTATAAGTTTTGTGTCACATAACTTTTCTTACAGTCAAGAATTGTTAGTCCTATATCTAACCCCCAGGCCAGACACACATTAGTTGTCCAAGACTCCTTATTCAGTATATTCAAAGGTATCCTCCAATTCTGGAGGGCACCTCCTCCATCTACCAACTGCTGACATGACAATACCACAGAAACCAAAGCACATCAAATGTTGCAAGAATGTTACATTTTGAAATATTCCTCTTATGACCATGATAATGATAATTTATTGAGACACAGGTCAGATTTACATGTACCTAAGCCTGTATAACACCAGGTGTTCAGTGCTCTAATTTTTTCTTCACATACATTTGCAAACACTCACACTATTTTACTGTCTCATTCTTCCCCAACCACATTGCCTTAATAATAATAATAATAATAATAATAATAATAATAATAATAATAATTATTATTATTATTATTATTATTATGATGATGATGATGATGATGATAAAGCCATTTTGGACACTGCACACCTACTTCAGAAAGTACTAATGTAAAAATACAATAGATTCAACACTGAAACTACCGATATAAGCACCATGAATAGTAACAACAGAATAGCTGCAACACTGTATTCCCTAGGGACATAGTTTGTCTCAGGAATATAAGTATAAATACCCTGCATAAAGGAGATGATGATGATGACGACAACAGCGATGATGATGATGATGATACACTACTTGCACAAACATTTCCCTTCTAATCACAGTATTCTAGGTTTCCTATTATACTCTCTTCTAACTCATATATAGGTACTGGGATAATGATTTTCCTTTTCCAGTTACACCTAGTTTTAAACAGGTATTTGTCAATATTTTTGCTTATTCACCCATTTATGGCATACAAGTTCACCTCCCCACCTTTTATTTCTAAACATTTTAATACTACTATACATTTAACATCCTTATCTACTAAACACAATACACATCTTTCCTCCTCAGATCTTCTCCGTATCCCCTACATTTTCTACATCCGTATTTTCACTAAGATTATTTCACTTCTCTTGTTCCTTGCACAGACCTCAAGATATTCCTCTATACCCCTCTGATGTCTCAATTCACTACTATAGCACAGAATTCTTCATGCTGATACCCGCCAATAAATTTTGCTTTTCGATATCATAACACCTATCCATAACTGTTCTACAAATTCTGTTTCCACTGACTTCTGATTGTCTCTGCCAAATATACGATATTTCTAATTTTCCTATTTCTTCCTCAAAGTCTTCACCTGCTTTCATATACTTAAAACTGTTCATCAGTCATAAAGTCTTGTGTCCAGTGCATCTGGCATAACAACTCTTGTACAACAAGTGTTCAAAAAAAAAAATCAAGAATGAAAATTGTACCTTCACTTAGACATTTAGGAAGTATCAGATTCAAATACTGGCCTGGAAACTGTTAAAGTACCTGTGGATTTGGGTGGAAATTCTCAGTCCCACCATGCAAACCCACTAATCACAGTAACATTCTACTATTCAATGCTATGTAACCTACACAAGTAACACATGTCCTTATACAACCTATGAAGTGATCAAGAAACACTTACCTTTTCTTCTCATATTTTGCTACCATAAAATCTTTTATTTGCTGCTCATCTTTAGTGTCGCGTACATGATTGGCATCATACAACCCCAACCAGATTTGTCTGCAATACTGAATTATTAAAAAAATACTATTACATACACCAAAAGAAATTTAAAAAAAAAAAAAAAACCATTTAAATAGCTATATTGACAGTATTCAGAGGATGTTAGTATACAGTATAACAACACTATCGACAGAGCAACACCTTTTGAAGAAGCCTTATAACTTCTGTGTTAAATAGTTTTTTACCCTCTTCAGCAGTATATGAAATATACTTGGCTTGAGTAATGATGACAATGATACTGGTAATGGTGGTGGTGGTGGTGGAGGCGATAATTATGGTGGGGTAGACTCACTGAAACTGCTACAACTCTCTGAAGTTAGGGAGCCAGGGCAGCATAGACAGCATGGTGAATAGGCCATGGGATAGAACATCCAGGGTTTAAATCCTGGCAGGGGCAAGAAAAATTTCGGTTCTCTAGAATGTCCAGACTGGCTCTGAAGTCCACCCAGTCAACTGGTACCAAGGCTCTTTCCTTGGCAGTAGTGGTCAGGCCATGAAGCCGACCACTGGTCTCCATCCAGTGCAAAGGTTCACGGGGTGGGAGCTATACCTCTACTCCACCACCACATAAACACACACACACACACACACAACACACACACACACACACACACACACACACACACACACACAAAGCTTATACCCTGAATTTATAACAAAACTGTAGGCTGGACTTAGAATGTATTTACACGAATGTTTATAATGTGGTGCAGTTCTCCATGGCTGCCCTGCATATTGTTTATTTCACATAATGCAGTTGTTACGTAAAAGATAAAGTTGTCCCATCCACAGCATAAATGCATACAGGTGGAGCTGACATACTGTTCCACTTATTCTTAACCTTGGCACTAAAAAGAGATGAGTGGTCTACTTCATACCCCAAGCACTTCACCCCCAGAAATGAAGCCAGGTAGTCACTGAACAGAAGGGCCCCATAGGCAGAATGGACATTTTGGAGAAGAGAAAAATTTCACATCTCTGGCTGCATACAAACCCTGGACTTTCAAGCTCATGGCCTAGGCACTATACCAACCACACTAACCCTTTTAGTTGCTTGTGTAAGTCCAAAATGAGATGCCAAGCACAAGTACTTGCTACCACTCTCTTGCAAGCTGAAGTCCAAAGTGTAGCAGTGTTATAACAGAGATATGAAATGTTGTTTCAAGGCAATTAAACACAAACATCAACACACAAACAATTTATATTTACAGATCTCACTCCAACCTCCAAAATGTTAGTTTCACAATCTTACCAATATTTATCAACTTCTTACTAAAGCATTAGGATTCAACATATTCACATGACACATTCCTATGAAATGATAAAACAAGAGTCGCTTACTTCATTTCCTCGAGATTTTATCAATTCAACTTCTTCAGGACTGAAACTTGCCATGGATATAGATTTCACTCTGTGTGGTGGTGTTAAGCCACGCCTTAAAAAAAAAGAAACAGAACTCTAATGAGTTTCAGACCTCTCAATATACATATAAACTGTACACAGGTGCCAGCAGAAGGACTCCATATGTCTGTTAACTCTGAACAGGTAAGTACAGGAACATTACCGCAATTAACAACAGATCATTGGAATTACCAAATATTTCATACATATGTCACACTAACCATACACCTGTCAACTTGAAATTTAAAACAGAACCAAGCACTGTCATTTGCAATTCCCCAGAACTGTCACTGTTTATTCCTTCATATCAAATAATATGATCTTCTTTAAGACACTGCCCACTGTCTCCATAAAAATTATTGTTCTGGAACCTCATTCTGGCTCAGTCATAGGTAGAAGGGAAGGATATTTACACTGTGTAGTCTATTACATAAATCCACGATGAGAGCAGACACTGCCACACACCTTCAGAAACCAATCCACAATAATCGTGCAAGGAAAACTAATTACAGCAACAAAATATCCAACAATGGCTTGTCATCTAGTCACACCATATGACCAAAACACAAACATCAAGCATTGCTTCATTATTACCATGAGCACAAACTACTGACATATCCATCCAATACCAAGAGAGTTATCATACATACAAGCCACGATAATGGTAACGAAAAGAATGTGTACAACAAAGTATACCAAACCAACATAAACCTCAAAATGTTTTGTCTTTTAGGGATGTGACAGCACATAGTCTGGTAGATAGGTAGTCACATTTTGCGGGAAGTTGCTGCTTCTGTCTTCATAGCACAGAAGTTAATGGCACGGCATCATGTCCCATTGTTGTGAGAACCTCACATCTCGTTATATAATCTTAACCTGACAATGACTGAAAATGCCATGTCAAAGGTGACTTTCACCCTATGCTTAGGTCAATATATAGTACATGTTCTACCTAACCACAATGCATGGTGAGAAAGACTTGGGCAAATGGAGGACTTCACAGAATAGGCATTAGAGGGGAGAAATGGAAAAAGCCACATTGGTTTCACAAGCTACCTATGGATATCCGACACACAACCCAACCAACAATAATTTATACTTTAAGGTAGCACATCCCCTTATCATTATTAAATACAAATTAATGCTGCAATCACTGGACACAACATTATGTTCAGGAAAAATAAGGCACCATGTTTCAGCTAGAAATTATTAGCCACTACAGGCCTAATCACAAGAATTTAAAAGGGGGTATATTTTACAACTGTATTTTGGTTTTGAGATCTCATCCTTTACAAGCTAAAATATACATAAAGTGTGAAAAATATAGAATGCCTGAAATATATAATCTGAAGATTAAAAAATGTTAAAAAATATTAACTACAACAATGTGCTATAGGGAATTAGATATAAAATTCTTGGAAGTAACATGTATATATCACCTACAAATCATTCAAGTGTGAAGCAATTAATATATGTACTAGGGTTTGTAAAAGTGATGTATTATATTATACCAAGATCTAAAGATCTAATTTAATATCATAGAAGTTTAAACAACCATATAAGCATATTCCAAATAAGTATCAGAAAAAAAACACCATAAAACAAGATTAAAGAACTCAAGCTAGTCCTAATTTATATGCACTTTTTCTACACTTCAGTGATCCAACTGTAATATATATACGTCATTTCCAAGAATTTTATATCATACCATCTACCTCATACTATTCCATTAATTATTTAACATTTTATAAACTTCAAATTATACATTCCAGACATTTTATACCTTTCCCACCTGAAATACAGTTGTAAAATATATCCCCCTTTTGTAGTCTTATGATTAAGCATGATGATGGCTAATCATTTTCAGCCATAGCATGTTGCCTCATTTTTCCAGAATATATTTTGTGCTCACTGATTACAACATCCATTTGTAATAATATACATACCTCTCATCACCCATTAACCTTCCTATGTATTGTATATCCAAAAGGCAAAAAGAAGCATGATCATGGTACACACCAGAAGAAAAAAGTCTGGTAATGAAATATTCAAGAAGTTTAATTCCTCTCCACTTGCCATAAATATTTACTCTCAGTAATGTTTCTGACCACATGGAAAAATCAATAATTCAGATATGCACAATACAAAAACAAGGCATAGATACAATCGTTACATGCCAAAAAGTCAGTAAATAACAAGGAGGAGTTGATCTTATTTGAGCCAAGTTATTCAACAATCTGCCACCAGCAATCAAAAAGTTTAAGTCATTATGTCAAATTATTTAACACAAAATCGGAAGATTATCTACTGTGTCATTCCTACTGTATGCAAGAATTTTCCTCATTAGAAGTTCTCAGTTATTACAATATAATATAAGAACAGTGGTGGTACTGTCAAATAATTACCGTATTGTCTGAGTGTAAATAGATATTAACTACATATTTACATGTGTACTTCAATCAAGTACTGTGTTAGACCATGACAGTTTTTCATTCTTGGTTTAGTCCTATGTAGAATCCATGGAATGTAAAGAAGTTGTATTTTATTTATGAATTCTGATTTTATTTACAATCAGTAATCCCAGCACGATTATGGCAAACTACATTAGCTGTCTAAATTGTCACTAATTCTGAGATTTATTTCCGCATACACAGGTAGCAAAACACCCAACGTAATTGCACTTGTAACTTTCATTCATGAACATGGTCGCAAAATTCCAAACAAGTTGTGTTTTCTTCTTGTATATCTTTTATATTACGATAAAGAAACACCCTCGAGACAAAGAAATCACTGCAACTCAGATGCATTAGCAATTCGCTCGTTACAAAATTGAATAAATACGACTTCAATTCATCCATTCATGTCAACTGTCCAGTACTTTGTGCAGAGGCAATGTTTATAATTGTGTGTTGTCAAATGATGCATTAGAACCACACACGAATATAACAAATCAAAACGTACATATAACTACTCTGCGTTACAGGATTAGTAATTAAACGTTCCAGGTATATAATTTTGATTCTTGTCTCGCATTAAGCCCTTCAAAACAAGCACAAGAAAGTCACAGATGTCTTTCAATTATACTTACAGCATACCGGAACATGAGGTACAGACAAACGAACCTATAGTCATATTAATATATGTTGGGCCCCTCTGGTGACAATCAAAGCATTGTTTATTTGACGGTAACGACACTAATTCCCGTAATATCTTTAGGTGTTTGTCATCTTGCTTCTTTCTTGAGGAAGCCATGTTGCTTTGGACCACGGATTACTAACTAGGCATGGATCTTGTATAACATCCTGTTGCAGTTACAAGTCACAAAGGACTGTACGTTGTCCGACACCTGATCCAAGTCAAAAAAGTATGGTGTTGCCATCTCTTGTCAACACATCTACGACCGACATCGGCAGCTAAGCTGGGTCGCAGCCGCTACCACCTGCAAATGAGGGGAGACATCCAGTTCCTCCGCAACATGTTTTATAGATTGTTTCATTAGGATCTCTAAACATTAATCGATATTAAATCATAATCCCCTTACTAAAACATATTTAATCATTGTAAATAAAGTCATACAGATAGGAAGTTCAGAAATGATGTCCAAATTACAAATCAAAACTGTACTAATTCAGGTCAAACTTCACATTTACTATAATTCACATCAAAATATTTTATCTTCTGATCTCAAAACCGCAATTTCAGAGACTGTGATACATAGAATATTCAACTGCAAGCAATTTAATTTATATCCCCTTTACTTTTGTCTAATCAACTTGTGAGAAACCTAGAAAAGGAAAACCCTACATTAGTACATATAAGTGATGCATCCCAATTTGTAAGGAATAAGTATTATCATGTCTTCACACACAGCATCTGCATCAGTTTTATCACATTTAACTAGATGTATCATCACAACTAACTCAGTCAGGAAACCATTAACAAATACAGGGTATCAGATGCAACAATATGAAATGGTTAAATACAAAAGTTGGTTAGGGTAAATTAAAATGCCATCGACCATAGAAATCAGTTCTGAAAACAAACGTGAGGCTTTGTGCATAGAAGAAATTTGTGCATGTATGCTGTATCCATTCTTTTACAAACCAGTGGTATTGTGCAAAAGTTCGATAATTTTTAGCACATGGCATTCAATAGTAATCAAACTCTATTTTTAGTAGCCCATTGATTTTTAATGCTAAAAGGTGTTATACAAGTCTTTTGCTTTTATACATTATTTTTGTTTTGTATATTCATTCACATATAAAAAGTATAATTGTGAAAAAAAAAATTAAAACTCGTGTTTCTTAGGACTTTCCAGAATGCAGTTGGTGACCTTTGCCCTATAACCAAGAGTACATACTTTACAGTGTTTAAGACCCATATTACAACAGAATCCACAACATTTTTCAGCTGCTACATACACCAGTACATGGTTTTTACATACTGGCAAACTGTGTCAGTAATTAAAGTTACATAGCTACTAGTGCATTGTTTGCCTTTACTTTTCAATCTTTTTCATCACAGAACAAACAACCAGCAACCATATTTCAGAAAAAAGAAATGTCAACTACATCAATATGAGCACATAATTCTCCTGTACTTGTATTAAGTAATGATCCATCTACAAATCAAAGATATTCATGTGAAGAATGTCATAGCTATGCACAAAACAGGACGTGATTATGGCTGAATGTGTCTGCACATGTTATGCAGGAACACTTATCTTGGTTAACAGCAAAAAGCAGAACCAAGTAGTAGCAATGAATGGCAGTAACTAAGCTCCAGTTAGTACTACAAACTTGATTTTTTGTGAAAAGTTACACTGTGTGCATATTCAGTGAAAGAGTCATTCAAAGTGTGGACGTAACAGTGGATCAAGCGAAGGCTTGGTATTGTCGCAAACTAGGTAGGGATTGAAACTGTCAAATTTTGCAGCAAAATTTCAACAGATATTTGATTAGTAAATTTTCTTGTGACACCCACTGAAAACAACTTCCGAAGATGAAAATTGTACATTCCTCATTAAAATGCATACAGAATATAACCTGCAGAGGGGGAAAAAAAGGAGGAGGAGGGCCTTCAAAATTTCCTGCATAACTGTTGGAGCTGCAGCAAAATTTTAAGACTTCATGCATTTATCATAAGTATAAATACTATGCATTTACCTAAAGCAAAACTTCCTGTTTTTTTTTTTACTAAAGAAAATGACACAGCATCAAACAAGCAGCAGCACATGCTACCATCATTTACAAGACCTATAGTAACAGTTAATACAATACAACACTGGTCACTAGACTTGAGTCATAGTTTTATAACTTTCATGTCATAATCCTAAATATGTAACAAGGAAACTGTCTGTTAGTTTATATGGACCAGGTATGAACTCTGTTCCTCTCAAAAGGTACGCAAGTCCTTCAGTGAACATTGGTTTTGCAACTTCAATACATTCAACATTAAAGTCATCTTTCCAGGTTTTGACCATACTGTCACAATCTTTATGATACATGTATAATAGCTTCATAGTTCTCTTTACTCTTAGTTTACATTCCAGTACTACTTTTCCAGCATTCTCTTCCATGCGTGAAATATCTTCATCCGCACTCACCAGAAGGTCAAGACTTTTATCCATGACCCACAGCAGAAGATAATGTGAGTGTTCTTCTGATAATTTTGTTTCCAGTAAAAGTCGACAATTCATAACACAGGATCTATTAAATGCTTGCTTAACTGTGCATATGAAGTCTTCTAGAGCTGTTGAATTATTGTTCCCTTCATATGACATTGTGCAATTCCATAATTTCAATGCTGTCAAATTTATACGTGTGCCTAACCAAGCCAAACATCTGTTGCACCTAACAACTTGTTTACTTCTAACATTCATTACTGATGCATTTACTAATATGTAGCACATGCCATATAAACAGTCAGTTTCCTTTGGGGCAAGGACTGAGTGTTGCATGCAGGAGGAATCTGTATGTTGATGGCAAAACCAGTCACTAATTTCCCACGATGCTGAAGATGGCAGAGGCAGCACTCTTGTAAACAACGTATCGTGTTTTGACATAACCTTTCCACAACATTTACATGCCAACTTACATGGTCTGTCAGTACGAATGCATGGAGCTAACAATTTTACAGTAGCACTTTCAATCATTTCTGAACTCTGTTTAATTGGCAAAACTTCACTAGCAAATGATCCCACAACACTGACTACAGGTTCAGTTTGTATACGAAAAGAGATGGATTTCTTCAGAACTCGCAGTGCTGACAGACTGAGGGGTCTCAATTTGTAGTCATGTAGATTTATCACCTGAACTATTTCACATGTTCCAGACTGCCATGTTACTTCCACCACTGAAGTTTTAATATTAATTCTGACATATTCATCTTGCTTGAGGTATTCATCAGTAATGATAAAAACATTGCAAACTTGCAGACGTGGTCTCATCTCCACAATAACTGAACGTATCATTATGACAAATATCAGCAGAAATTTCTTCAGTGCTTTCTCACTATCCCTCTCTTTTCATACTCAACAAAAAGATTCTCTGTTTCTTTCACAACAAATGGAAGTGTTACTTTCTGGTAATAATCAGGCATTAATTCAATATTATTTATAACACCTGACAGAATATGTGATTTTTCTGCATAAATACCTGAAACAAAAGATTATCATTAATAACATAACACACTGAATGGTAACGAAAGCTAACAGTTACAAAGCCCAAAATGATCTTTAGCTTTGTTAGGGGTTTCACTTTAAGTGGAGCCTATTTCAGTCACCAGTAAACTTGGATAACGTGGGCTCCTGGCACACACACACACACCCCACACAATTTGTTTACTTGATACTATACCTGGTGCTTCAAAATTCAGATACGTGAAATGTACGTGCAAGTGAAAAAATGAAGGCTGATAGTGGATAAAAATCCGTAACTGAGAAGATGGAATGTTGTATGTCTCCTTAATGACATTCTGGAAAAAAAAAAACAAAAACAAAGGATATCAATCCACACAGTGAATGAAAAAAGATAACCTAGCCAGCAAAATGAATACAAATAAACTTACTATTCCTTTATCCCTAATATTTTTTAGAAGTGGCAAGTGACAGCTGTTCAGATCACGAAGAGACTTGATTCCACTCTGACGAACAATGGCTAGAAGATACAGATCTTCAACTTGTTTTCTGTCCCATTTTAAATCTGGCAGCAATGTGAAACCAATCTCAGGATCGGAATCCTCAAAAATAACTCTCTCTGTTTCTGATTTGTGTTCAAGTATGTTGGTAACCCACTAAAAGCAAAAAACAAAAGTTAAAACCAGAACTCTCCACCATCAGATAAAAATTTATTAGAGTTCGAATAGAATCTCCTTAAAATTTCACTAATATCTACCAACTGTTGTAAAGGATGATAAGTGGCACATTCAGAATAAAAACGAAACACTGGTAGTTGCATACTGTAATTTACAATTTTGGGAAGTGGAAGAGAAGAATAAAATAAGAAACAAGACAGGCAACCTACAAATAACATAACATTGAGGTGCATTCATGCAACCACTGTTTGCAGTGGAAAAGCAATAAGTATTACATATTCGGAGTGTGTGTATGTAGCCTTAGGTACCCAGCATGCAATGCACATGTGCCATATTGTCAGCTATGGCCTGTCTGGCTCTACAACATTTTTCCATGTTATCTCATTAACGGCATGGTTGTCGGAAAAAAAGTTTTTGAACACAAAATCTGTGTTTATTTTCTCTATTACTTTGGTCTGAAACATCTCTCATTCTAAAAAGAATTTAACGAGACATGATCTAAACTGTTTATTGGTTTTCAAGTAAAGTACCCATTATTCATATAAGATTTTAATGAAACTTCAATTACCTTGATAGATTTTAAAAAAATATTCAAATATCATGAAAATCTATTTGGTGGGAGCCAAGATGCTCCAAAAAGAAGGACGGACAGACAGAAATGACAAATCTAATAGTCACTCTCCACAATTTTGTGATATGCCTAAAAAAGTGTACTCTAATACCATGTTTTAAAGACATCTAATAATAGTGTGTGTGTATATGTGTGTGTGTATATATATATATATATATATATATATATATATACACATACATACACACACACACATTTAAACTTTGTTATAACATCATGAGAGGGACTGAAATTTTTGTGTCACTATAAACAGGTGTCATCCTAACTGAATAGTGGAATGTTATGGTTAATGGTGAGGAATGAATTGGTACCACAGATTATCTGACGTTATAGACATGATGTCACATAAACCGATGTTATAACCAAGTTCAACGCTACTGATGAATGTGAAATATGTATCAGTACGGCTTAAGGCATAAAATATGTACTTTACTGGCGTAACGCACCGGTATATTACTTGGCCTTGAAGTTCGAAAATCACAACATGGGCACAGCATTTGGAAGTTTGCAAGGGGCCAAAGTGATATACATGTACATCACCAGGTATATTTTGGATGGCATGCACACAAAATGCATTCCTGCACTCCTGAATGGTTTAATATTTGGCATGATGTTTCACAACCAAAAGAAGGCAGGTGTACAATTATAAAGCAAACATACATGAATGCACACATCCCAGCCATATCTACAAATGCTACCAGAAAAAAAGTTTCTGAAAGTCCTCCTTTTAATACTGTTGCCACACTACTCTCATTGTCTTCAGTGACTCAAAATGAGACTCCTTCACCTATACAAGAGACACAGCAACAAAAATACAGATTTAGGTTTCTGTGACCATGCATCGTGAGCAAATTGTGAAGTGAGAGAGAAAAAACCAACAAGATGCAACAGTTAGATTATTATCAACACTTTCTCAACATGTTTCGGGCATCATTATGCCCATCTTCAGGAGACCAAGACGTGTGTTACTGCACGTGGTGTGCTGCACTGGTTCTGCGGGGTGTGGTTGGTAGCGGTTGTGGGGTGCTGCGTTGCAGGGTGCGAGCACTGTGAAGGTAGCGGTTGTGGGGCGCTGCGATGTGGGGTGCAAGCACTGTGAAGGTTACTGTTCGACAGTAACCTTCACAGTGCTCGCACCCTACAACGCAGTGCCCCACAACCGCTACCAACCACACCCAGCAGAACCAGCGCAGCACACCACGTGCAGTAACACACGTCTTGGTCTCCTGAAGATGGGCATAATGATGCCCGAAACATGTTGAGAAAGTATTGATAATAAACATCTAACTGTTGCATCT
>Ga0123352_10005897_pt1 | contig 18606 bp, 15 predicted proteins | sample TergutLab28metaG_FD_89700 | JGI IMG/M metagenome (GOLD analysis project Ga0123352, IMG submission 89700) | Labiotermes labralis P1 segment gut microbial communities from Petit-Saut dam, French Guiana - Lab288 P1 | ecosystem: Host-associated > Arthropoda: Insects > Digestive system > Gut ... | reverse complement strand
CTCCTACATGTTTCAATCCCTCTATGGGATCATCCTCAGGGAGCATAAAATAATGTAGGACTAAAGTTACTAAGATCAACTGTATACGAGGTTATCTGGTGGCATGCTGTTTTGTTTATGTTATGTCCCTCTGGTTCGGCCTGTGTTCCTGTGTTAAATGGTTTGACAAGTATGTGCAATTAGTTGGTTTTAATAAATATTGTTATCACATTGCACGGTAATAAAATGAAAATGAACATAAGAGATCAGTTTATCCTTGCCTCTTTTATTTACTTTTAAAATAATGCCCCTTGAATGGTGGTCTGGAAAGTGCCTTCATTGTTACTTGAACAATAATATATTGCTGTCCATTTTGTACGTTTTGCAAAACTTACATTGTTCATTAACCCTCTGGCACCTAATGTCAGGTATATCCATCATGCAGTCCAATGCTCAAAATGCTGAATAACAGGTATAGCTAAAGGCCTACCATGACCTTTACTATGCAGCTCTCACTTAAATTCCAGCCTGTTGCATGTCATACCAGATATGTAGTACCAGTTGCAAAGGGTTTAACAGGATTAATAACAGGTGACACAGTACCTATAGTGGCATTTAAATCAATCTGTTTCCCGTGTAGAATGGATAATGTTTCTGAACACATGTACGCATCTTAATAACAACTGTTTAAGTTGAATCATCTTGCTGGAAACTTCAGCTAATTCAGAATATAGAGAGCACAATGCACAATAGTGGTTGTGAAATGGCGTCAAAGATTATACACTTCTTAAACCCACAATGTGAAAATACTAAAGTACAACAGGTACACAACTTAGTATCTCCACTACATTAGACAATCTCAGCAATTCACCACCATGTACTCTGAATCTGCCAAATTTGCAATTTTTACCCTGTTTATTTTCTTATTCACAATAAAAGAAGTCAATGACAGATCCATAATTAAATTCCATCATTATGACACTCTCTTCATGCTTAAATTTTCATACTTACTGAATTTATTAATGCACAGTTAATGAACACATGCACAGACAGGCACGTGCAAACACACAATGTGAATACATGTTTTGTAATCTTTAGGGAGGCCATCCTGTTGTGTTTATTACTGATACGTTGTGTGTCACAGTCACCACAACATAAACTTCATGCATTTCATCCAAGTTTTACAACTGCACTACCAGTCTCTTTTCCAACATATAAAGCCTAAGGTCTAAATATTTGAAACCCTGTACCAGTAAGTGTGGATTTTGTACAGTATTATATGATAACAGGCCACATGTGATTCCAAACCAATACAATTAACTTCTCCCAGCTAAAATCCTCTTTCACAGAACCTCTGTTTCTGAACTCTCTGCAAACTATGTTCCGTCCTCAACTCAGGAGACATTTTATGACCACACAAAACATGCATACCATACTTACTTACTTACTCACTCCATGGTGCAGAGTCCTTCTTGAGAAGCTAACTGGTTTGCAGCTAGTCAAGAAATTCCCCGCATTTCGCGGAACCCGAAGGTTCATTACCGCACGCACAAGCGTCTGCCACCTGTCCCTATCCTGAGCCAGCCCAATCCAGTCCACATACCCACATCCCACCTCCTGGAGATCCTAATATTATCCACCCATCTATGCCTAGGTCTCCCCAGTGGTCTCTTTCCCTCCGGTTTCCCCACCAAGACCCTACACACCCCCTTCTCCTCACCCATATGCGCCACATGCCCAGCTCATCTCATTCTTCTCGATTTTATCACCCGCACAATATTGGGTGAGGGTACAAATCATTTAGCTCCTTGTTATGCGTACCATACCTAAAATAATTCTTTCAGGTCAAAGTGTTTTGAAAAGTACAGACAGGATGTAAATACTCTGTGATACGTATGCAACAAAACACAGAAAACTGCACCTACTGTATTCATTGACTAGGCCTACCTGTACACATGTAAGAACTCATGAGCTACTCAATAAATTTTCATGAATTCTGATGTCACGGTATTACAACAAATTTGTCAACATATTCCAATTTTGGTAAAAGTGATAAACTAGACAATGCATAATGACCTAAATGCACATCTTTATGCACCATAAGCATAATTTCCTAAATATCTACTGACAGTGAAAATGTTTCACACAAAAGTTGTAAAAAAAGTGAAAGGCATATCTGACACCCAGCATATATTTCCCACAAGTCAGTTATCATTATAATTCAACAAAAGGAATTGTTATGCTGTCAACTCAACATAACCTGTTAACCATGGCTTGAATGTACCAATTACTCACCTGCCCACCCACTTTATACCATTTACACAACATCAAATGTTATCTCTCACAAATTCACAACCTGGATACTATAATAAGCCAAACATGAAACAGCCATTACACTGTAAGTGTATTTTATGAATTGTTAAAATTACCAACAACATGAATTTCAAACTCTTACTCTGCCCTTAACTGCATAATGTTCATTTACATTTGTTACTGCCACTCATACATACAATTCTGAAACATTTTAAAATTATGTACTGCTCCAGACATTTAAGCCTTTTGCACATTCAGGTTTAGTGAGGTTCATCTGCATTTATTACTAAACAAATTTATTTGCCAGTACATAAAAAAATATAAATTGGAATAACGACACTTACATTGAATTTAAATTTTTGTAGATGTCCTCTTGTGACGTACTGCGAGTCTTGTGCACAGAGAAACCTCTGCAAAGAGAGCAATGTTTAATTTTTCACACTGGTAAAAAACATAAATACTGAAGTCAAAAGAGAAACATAAAAATCCAATATATTAACCAGTGAATTCTAAATTAAATGGCACATCACACAAACTGGCAAATACATCTCCATTATCATTAGGATAAGATATTTTAAAGCAAATGAATCCACAGGGCTATCATCGAATAGGTTAAAACACACAAAGCAGACAAAAGACATGTACCTACAAACAAGAAAATGGGATCAGTTTAAGCAGTATACCAGTAAAAACAACATGATGTCAACAACTGACCACCTATGGTCACTCAGCTGATAAAAAATAACAGCACTGTATATATTTAACAGTTTAATGGATGCAACATTTGCTAAGAATGTACAAGAAATAAACTGAAACTTACACTATTTTCTTCCTTTGAACTTTTGCACAATGTGATAGCTTGGACAAAGTGTTAAGGACTCGATAAAAATCAGACAAGTCAAACAACATGGACGGCTCAAACAAGTCACCCTCTTTCAGTCCAAAGATATCATGGCATGCCTGCAAGAATATCTTGATGTTCCGAAGGCACAGAAACTAAAAAAAAAAAAGAACAAAAATAATTCCATAACATGTCAATTTAAAAAATGTGACCCATTTCATTGTGTGTGTGATCCCAATACAACTTCAAATAAAATTACTTGCAAGAGCTGTGACACAGAAACAATGTATACAGAAATGCACCCAGCTTTTCATGCAGTTTTTGTTATATATGTTTGACAATCACACAACTGGACTGGCTTAAAAAAATGCTGGCAAAATTCTCCAATATCAAATTCCATACAGGAATGTTCAGCAGTGTTTCGTTGCATACATACAAATAGATGAAGAGATGCAGTGATTTTACTAAGCATGTCAACTAATAAGATTGCATGTCTAAACCTGGACAGAATTTCAGTAGCATTCACAATCTTGGTAAAGTGATTTTACTGTTATATGGGGCAATTCCACAGTCAATCAAGTTTAACTGGTGGTGCTACAACCAAGACAAAATGTTCACCATTAACTGATGGTGCTCAACCCATGACATGTCACTGGCTTTTAAGTCAGGAACCAATAGACATGTTCCATTTAGTAATAGGACATATTGCATACTTTTCTCCAAGTGGAGAGATGGCACCTGCTGTACATAAAATCCAAATCATTATAAGAAAGGGGTAAATTTACAGTTACTACACCTAACAAACCATTATAAAACTACCAAATCCCTCCAAACTTGTCACTTTTCATTAAGTTACCAGCCCTAACCATGTTCCATCAATCCCCTGTCACCACAGCACAGTGCATCTTTCAGCTGGAGACAGAAGGTGTAACCTCCAGATGTAATGGATAGGAGTATATACACTGAAAAAGAGGTCACAGGCAAACAACAGGGAATGGTTCTCCAGCTTAGGGGTTAGGCTGGGAACTAACAAAACCTCATCAGAAGGAAGATAGCAAAATGTTTGAAAGAAAATGGATAGCCAGGTGTGGATTGGGCTCATTTTGCTCAGGGTACATGCTTCTGTGAAGATGATAATGAACCTTCAAAATTAAAATTAAAAAAAAAAACCTGGAGGTTTCTCAACTAGCTGAAGGAGTCTGTTCAGCAGAGTTAACACTATTTTAATGTCGCTGGTTACCGCTGTAGACATGGAAGCATTTAACTTTCAAGAGCCCAATTCTTACGTTCATATTAAGATTTACAAACTATGACTTGAAATACAAAAGTATATCTTCTGAGAAATTTTCGTTACTTCGACCGACCTACCTGTGCCATCTGCGGCTTTTGGTTGATATCTTTCATATCGATACACCCTGGATCCAGAGTATTCAACAAATTGCACAGCAATACTCCATCCCTCAAAGTGTACGCTAAATCAAGGCATGAGGCTTCGGGCCAATTTGCTTTGTGATCTTGGCGCAAAACGTCACACCTTGTCAACCAGTTTGCACACTCTTTCCAGGATTCACTGCCAGAAGCCATGACTCTGAAGTTAAACCCCGAATTCACCATTGATATTACGGTGGAGAAACTTTTGTCACACGCAGTTACAAACCACCACTCACATCACAAAAAATGAATAACACTACACACATCACAAGGTCTCCTGATAACGCCCATGATAACAGTCGATAACTGACACAGATTACGTTCAGATTTTGGCGTTTCTGCCATGTCGCCCAATACCAGGTAAGACAGTGTTTCTTTTACAACAATGAGTACATTTACTGAGCACAATGTTAATTGTAGAACCAATACTTTGTAATGCAGAAAAACATTTTGAACGAATCTAAATGATTAATTCGAGAAAATGGCATCGTAACCACGGATAACATGCACATGTGTGCAACTCGTTGCACTAACTTGGCCGTGTAACATCTACTTTTACCCGAACTGCCATAAATGATCTGTGCCCGAAGTCATGCTCAGACAAGGCTCCCTCAACGATGGAAGACAGCGAGGAGGGTCGGTATGAATTAGTGACAGAACACAATTTTTTACTTGAAGCTTTCGCCGTGTTGTGAATGTTTATTCTTTTTTTTGGGGGGGGGGGGGGGGGGTGATTCCCCGGCATCTGAATTTTATGTACCGACGTTTTCCGAACACTGTCTGTTCCATCTTCATCGGTCGTACCGACGTTTCGGAACTGTCCAGACAGCGTTCCGAAACGTCGGCATAAGAAAGTCAGCTGCCGGATAATCACCCAAAAGAAAGCCTGCAATACACATTTATTTCCTTCATCAATCAAATTTTGAAGACGGCATTGGTATTAAACTGTGGTCGTTGCCACGTTTAAGCAGTGGGGACCGCCTCCGTGAGACAGGCATTCTGTGCTTGCGTTGCGTTGTTGAAGACTGTAACGTAACACGAATGTGACTGCTGGTGTAGAGATATGCAGTGGAACTTGCTTATTGTATGGAGTCGATTCCTTCTTGAGAAGCTAACCGGTTCTCAGCCAGTCAAGAAATTCCCCGCATTTTATGGACCCCAAGATTCAGTACTGCGTTCAAAGGAGCCTGTCACCTGTTCCTACCCTGAGCCAGGTCAATTCAGTCCATGTCCCCCCCCCCATCGCACTTCGTAAAAATCGATCTTAATATTATCCTCCCATTTATGCCTGGGTTTTCCAAGTGGTCTCGTTCCCTCAGGTTTCGCCACCAAAACCCTGTATAAACGTCGCATCCCCCCCATACATGTTACATTCCCCACCCATCTCACTCTTCTCAATTCAATCACCCAAATATTTGGTGTGCAGCAGTACCTGCTTAATTATATGGGCCGGGATAATGTAGTTGGTACAGCGACTCACTACAGGCTGGATGATCCGGGGATCGAATCCCGGGGGGGGGGGGGAGAGTTGAGACTTTATACACCCATCCAGACTAGCCCTGGGGACCACCCAGCCTCACACAATTGGTACCAGATTTTCTCAGGGGTGAAACAGCTTGGGCATGGTATTAATCACCCACCTCCACTTAGCGCCAAGGTTAAAGAAAGAGTAGAGCTATAACTATCTCCCTCTCTGGCCCTTCGTGGCCTGTTATAGGGTGAACTTTATCTTACTTCATTGTGTAATTTCCTCCAATTCTGTTACTTCATCCCTCTTAGGCCCAAATATTCTCCTCAGCATCCTACACTCAAGCACCCTCAGCCTATTGTCCTCCATCTTTGTGAGCAAATTTCACACCCATACAAAACAGCCAAAATTATAGTTCTGTATATCTGAATCTTTATATTTTTGAATAGCAAAAGATTCTGCACCGAAAGATAGCAAGAATTCCCTGACTTCAATCTGCTCTTAATTTCTTCCTAATGCACTTTTCATTTGCGGCAGTTGTTCCCAACTATTTGAACGCTTCCACCATTTCAAAGGATTTATTTCCTGTCTTTTATGTTGCAATTTTGTTCCATTTTCTGTTCACAAGACAGGACCATATATTTAGTTTTCTTAGCATTTACCAGTCTCCTTACTAGCAACACATAAAGACTGTTTTTATAGTATTTAAGCCTCCACCCAATATATTAACATCATCAGCATAAATCCAAGAGATGATGTGTACCATTTAATTTCAAGCTCACTTGGTTTGCCAGAACACTCCTATGGCATATTGTACACAAAGGTGAAAAGCAATGGCGAGTATCTCCTTGTTTCAAACCATTCTTAATAGAAAATGTGTCAAATATTTACTACCTGTACTTACCACAGGTTTCTTTTAAACATATTTTATTAGCCTTACTGGTTTCACAGGGATACCAAAATCAGTAAGGATATTATATAGTACAAGATGTCCCTCATAACTGAATCATAGGCTTCCTGCAGTCTATTAATAGCTGCTACACTGCCTCACTGTATGCCCACATCTAATGCAGTATTTGAGGAATGCAGAATATACAGTATGATAGTAAACACACCACATCTCAATAATATAATGCAGTATGGGGAAATAACCACTGCTCATGAGATGCACAAAACTAATAAATACACTGTAGATTAAATAAAGGACTCTTGAATGTTGCACCTGGTAGTACATGAAGCAACCTTTGGGCCTCAAGTTGACAATGCAGACAAGTATATTGTTCCAGAACTTTACACATCACTAATTCCAGGGTCACACTACTTAAATTGGTTTTCTACCTTATGTATCTCTTAGTTTCATTATCATCACAGGCTAATGTCGAGAATAGTGAAGAAATTTGACCTTGCGATATTGAACTGATGTGTATCAAAATTACAAATGCCCAACACTATCGGTGTACACCGAACCCAATGCTAAACTTTACCAAAATCCATTTAGCAGTTTTATCTTCATCTCAAGCTCACCTTCAACATCAGAGTACATGGTGCCCTACTAGGCAAGTCCCTTCATATGAACCTCCTAGTACATTTCACTGTATTTTCTGTAGCTCAATAAAACAGTGATAATGTTTCATGGCTCTACAGTTTCCTTCATGCAAATAAATATTAATATTGTTGTGACACAAATGCAGTAAAGAAAATGTCAATGACGTGCCATCTTCTGTAAATCACTAACAGATCCACAAAATGAAAATAAGCATACTTTAAGCATTTAGTGAGTACTTATAACATATTATTACTAAATTATTTTAATTATTATTATATTCATGGATCAACCCAACTGCATGATCTAAAATGACCTTTAATACTGGTATGTTGTGTTAACAGTACTTCCATGTTTGAAGGTATTAACTCAGTATATTTACACCTTCTCCTGACAGATAATAATTTATACTACTGTCTGTGCAGCAATGTAAGTAAATGATAATATTTTTATTAATTCTTTGTATTCTTCTAGTGTAAATAATTTATTTAAGCCTATACTATATGCCATGAAGGGTGAGTGCCATATAACACAGACATGCACATCCTAACAAAAACATGTGTTTTCATGTTCTCAGAGAAATATGAATGAAGTATGGGGTATGACACTGCATCATAAGGTACTGATTTCTGACATTTCAAGAAAAGGTTGTGGTCTCATCTTTGAGGGTCAGAATGTCCAAAAAACATTTTGACATTTTTAGTCTTAATTTTCACCTTATATAACATTACTCAAACCAATTGCTCATATTTATAAACATATAAGAAATATAATTTACCCAATGCACTCACTGAAAGATTAGAAAAAATGACACTTCATTTCTATCTGTACCTCATATTCTAGAAAACTTAGTTTAACCATTGAAAGAGCAATGCCACTGCATGAGGTTTCTATCAATTATAGTATTAACATAAAACAGTCTATCAAAATTCCAGCAAGTTATAAGAGTTAAACCCTTGTAAGAATCAAAACTAAACCAATTCTATTTTTATACAAATACATTACAAAAATTCCGAATTTAGTTTTTACAAAATAACACATTTCACACCACTGAATATTTACTGTCCGAATCAAGTTTCTTTTCACTTGTTTTCTGTTTGCTTGAATTCTGCGTAATCATTATACCCATCATTGTTCAAACCACTGTCCCTCAGGATAACATCAACCATGTGCGACCTTTCTTCATCTGAATAAGCCAGCTGTTGGAAAATGTCTTCTGAAGAATTACCCATTTCTGAACAAAGAAAACCACATTATTATGAAAAGTCCACAATCAAAAACTCCACACTACACAACAAATTACAACACTTCAAGTGAATAATGTTCATTCAGCGCAAGAGAGCCATGTCAGAAATGTTCATGTAAGCCGCTTCTCCTTAATGGAGGATCAATACTTCCATTTAAATAAAAATAAAATTGATTTACTTATTGAACAAATTATGCCTCAAATCCCTGAAGTTTATCATTCACAGAATATCCTATTCCTACATCTTATCAAGAACACAATCACACATCTACCTACTTTTCATATTGTCTCTCTGTGTAACTCTATTACCTGTCAGGTAGAGTTATGTAACTAAAACATCTAAAGGAGCCTCTAGTCTAGTTTCAGCTTTCATGAGTCAGGTGGTTGAATTTCATCCTTTCTGGATGATGGAGCCAGAAGGGCTCAGTCAATAGTGACTAGACTATGGGCCAAACAACGAATCTACGGTAATTCTAATCCAGGCAGGGGCAGGTGATTTTTTTAAGGACTCTTTCTCCCTGAAGGTACAGCAGCCAGGAAAAATAAAAAAATATGTACAAAAATTTACAAACAAGACAAAGCATGATCTGCATGTTCCGTTGGACATCAGTACGTTATAATCTCATCATTAGTGGTCAATATGACTTTCCTCAACCCTGAACATTATACAGATGTTATGACTATACATTTTCACTGGATCATGACAGCACACAGTAAAATTTTAACATATTGGTATCAAAAGAAATATTCAAGGGCACGTGTCACAATGGGAAAAAATAAATGCCCATTCAAAATTTCTAGAAGAAAATACAGTGTTCAATAAAGAAAAGTAAATCATTCAAAGAAGATATCATATGCAACAAATAACTGATAAAGTTTGATACAGCCTTCTCAGGCTTTCAGCCAAATCAGATGAATTACAAAAACCAACATTTTTGAGACCAACTCCATCTCCATCATCAGGGAGATGTGAAAGCAGGAGAAGTTGAGTGCAGAGTCTTTTCACATCACCCTGACAATGGAGATGGAGTTGCTCTCCAAAAAGTTGAATTTTATAACTCATCTGATGTAGCTGTCTGCCCAAGAAGACTGCATTGCGTTCTGTCACCATGAAAATTTAAAAACATATAACTGATAAAGTTAACGCACAAAAAACAGGCTTGCATTGTCTGACATTGCATAACTGCATCATACAAGATGGTGCAATTCTGAGTGACGAAGTTCCTCTAACAATTGTACTGGAAATGTGAAAATGTTTTGCAAGAAAGCACTTACATCTGAGACTCCAGTACAGTTATCAATCTGGGAATCAAGACAAATTTGCAGCTCATGATACAATGCAAAATGTGCATGCAGAACATTATGAGAGACCTTCACATTAGTAAACTGCCAGCACTGTGCAAAATGTGCACACATACATTCTGAAAGAACTTCACATCAGGAAACAGCCAACACTGTGCAAAATGTGCATGCACAACATTCTGAGGGATCTTCACATCAGGAAACTGACAGCACTGTGAAAAATGTGCACACATACAACATTCTGAAAGACCTTCAGGTCAGAGGACTGATGGCATTATTAAAGATTTGCACACAAAACATTCTGAAAGACCTTCAGTTCAGGGAACTGGTGGTATTTTCTGGGAAAATTAAGAATGTGAAGGAAGGCCGTCTTGTATTAAGAAAATTATGGTATTTATTCAGATAGGGTTGCTAACTGTGACTCAAAATTAAGTATAAAATAATAAAAACATGAAATTACTGACAGTAAAATTTAGTGTCACAATGTAAGAACATTTGGAATTTAAGAAATTAAATTACAGATGCAGGGAAGCTCAAACATTGTAAGTCCCTGAAAAGCACCATTTAAATACACAACAAGGAGTCCAAGACTTCATGAAAGAATTAATTGATGTGGAAGCATGGATATATCTGAACTTAGAGAACTCAAATGCAGAAACAAACACTTCAAGTGCAGTTTCTACACAAGGATTTGAAAAGAAAACAGATAGATTAACAGGAAATGGTATATGGCACAAATGGTGCAATAGGCTGCTGTTTCCAATATTATAAATTGCAATTATTACTCTGAACTATATAAAAATATGCCATTTCCTAGTAATCAGGAGGATAACACAAGGGTTGCTTACAAAGGGAAGAATGCCAATCAAGAAAGGGAAGACACCAGAGGCATGCAGGTCTCCATTTACAAGAACGGGCACTCCACCAAGAGGAGCAATAGAAGCTCTTCTAACAGATGTAACATTATATTTCAAATCCTGGATGGCAATGGCCAGAATTTGGAACCCACATACGCAAATGTGAACTCTGTACCAGAAAAACAATTGAATTACATCAATATTCACAATTTTAACTGTGTAAAAAGAAACTGCTCGATCCAGTTACACCACACACAACAAAAGCTGTAAAAAATACAAAGGTGGAGTTGATAAATCTGAACAACCATGAAGAAAATATGGTACATAATAGATCAATGATTCTCAGGACAGTGAAGTGTATATTTCTTCTGTAGCATACAAAGCCCTGTCGGGACTTACAGGTCCCACTGAAATTAAATACTTTTGCACAGCCATGAAAAATAGTTTTGCTTTATTTTATATTAATCTACACTTCCCTTACATATATACATATGAAACAAAGTCTGATTTCCTTTTTCCAAGACACAAAAATTTGCATCACAAAGGGTCAACACTGTTACTGTCAATGTCATTACTTCTCAACTCATTTCCTGAATACTAATTTCGTAAATAAAACTGGTACTTAATACTGGCATCATACAAGTATGTACACGACAAGTGGAAACAATCCGTTAGACTCAACTTACTGTATGATACATACAGATATGAAGGTTACATTTTTTGGCCCAGCAGCTGGCCATCATCAGATCTGATAAAAGAATGTATGCCAAGTCGGCAATACGTGTGGTGAAAGATCAAGTTCTTGATATTTTTGAACACAAATAAGTAATTTCATAACATTCATAATGAACAGGTCTTTGTACAAATTCAATAAAAAGTAAATGAATATAAGCTTAATCTCGTACCAACCACCAAAGCAGTAATAACGCCATCCAGTGAACTCATAGAAATCTCCCATTTTCAAATGTAGGACACTGTGCCCACTATTGTTGTAAAAATTACTGTTGTACATTTTACTTTTGTACTTTATACAAAATTCCTTTCTTGATTAATATTACGAATTACATAACTAATTTATTAAAGCAAAAAGACCAAGAGCTCCCCCTTCACACACACACACACACACACACACACATGTAATTCTAACAAATATGGCTTATTGTCTTGTATCAGACCTGAGTATGGCAGATAATTAGGTCAGAACATGTAGCCTGAATATCTTTATACACACCACGCAATAAAGATGTGTTTATTGAAAAAATCCACTTGTATTGCCAATTTCCCTAGTTGGATACAATATGTCAGTCATTTTGTGTGTGTGTTTGTGTGTTACCAAAAACATGAATATCTGCTATCATGATGCATGTTCATTCTAACTATTGTCCTGCACTGATATATTACATCACGTGTTATAAAATCTGAAAGCAAGCACATTTATTAATAAAGTCTGGTAGCTGCTTGCTTTTCCTTACTTTTTCTTATTAGCATACCAACAGGAGTAGTGTTATGATGGGCTCAATGTTAATTATTTAATTAATGTTAATTTATTAAATACAGTTTTAGTAACACCTAGTCCAAGTCACTTTGCTCATAAGTCAGGCATTCAGTCTGTACTGGCATGAAGTATTGTGAGGATCACAACCACATTTTAAATGGCAAGTCTGACCACTATGCTAATAATAGACTTGGGGTATCCCCTCATGCAAGAGGTTGGGTCTGTCAACAGCAATCATTGAAATGACACATATGTCTACAGTAACTGGCAGAATTGGTATGTTCCAAAGTTATGAAGAGTGGGATATTCCCTTTTCCAAAGCAACAACAGATGGTAAATATGAAACAAATGCTGACAGTTATACCACGTGAGAACAGGTTCCAGAGTCAAGAACTAAAAAGGGAATGTTCAGGAATTCCATCTGTTAACAGCAGGTCTGTTGAACACATCTGTATGACTTTAAAACAGAGAATAAGAAGTCTAATTTTTCTAAGCACTTAATAGATAGTAATCACTGGATGGGCCCAATTGAAGATATTATGAGCATCCTCCATGTACCAAAAAAAGGGAGACACAAGATCACTTTAGACTCTTCATATTTACATTGAGACAAAGAACAATGATCAGATTTGTTAAGAAAAAAAAATTTGTTTGATGCAATTCTATCAGGTGATGTCACCCAGAAACATTAGGCTGAGGCACCTGCCCTCGATAGACACGCTTCTCGTCAGTATTCAATTAGCTGTCATGCCTGTAACATCGCATGAATATAAGCAATGAACAAATACTGTAAGTAGTATAATCTATCATTTAATTTTTAATTTCTGCTTGTTTATTTTGTTAAAACTATCAAAAATTATATTTTTTACAAGAATGATTATTTTGCAGGAAGTCCATTACTAGGCATACAGATGTATAGAAACAATAATATGTACACATTTTAATGCATATAAAGCATTCAAAAAAAATTACCAATACAATACAACATTGTAAGCAGTATATGAAACACAATTTTTTCATGTAAGTTCCAGTTTTTATGCTCAGGCATTGTTAAGGAAATACATTTCATATCAGGACTTTCACATGCAGGAACTGGATTATTCACATCAATTAAGGTTCTTGTTTTTAATAATAAATCCTTGAACGAGAAGAAATATATTACACATGCTAGAGGGTAACAGAAAGCTTATGTTTTAAAGGAAATGAGTGAGATCTCACTGAAGTGTAAGAAAAAACATGAATAACTGATATGTTTTAAATGTTTTGTATGAAATGCTTGATGATGAATCTTGGGAATCAAAACATGTAGTAATGTAGACAGCCATTTATTAAATTGAGATGTGTTTGACTGATGTGTTTTTATGGCTATTTATGTCAATATTGTAACACAATGGGATGACTCAGAATAAGTTCCATCTGTATGAAAGAACCACAGACAAACAAAAAAGCATTAGTCTTGACAATATACAAAATCTGGTCATAAGCCCAAAGACAGGTTCAGTACCACGTCAGACTGACTGACACTTGCACAGTCACTATGACACTGAACCAGGTTCATTCACCTTCAAGATGGCCACAGCAATATTTACCAAAGCACTAGGAAATTTTCATTCCTCTTCACTGCCTCATCCTGAAGGCCTACCCAAACTTCTACAAGTAGAACACTAAACACAGATGTACTGGGAGTTCAATTTTTGCAAACTATGATTCAATTCTTGCATCACAGCAGCAGAATGCAAGCATTTGTATTATTTCTCTCTCTCTCACTCTCACACACACTTCTTGTTAACATATATTTAAGCATCCTGTAACTACTAGTGAAAGGTCAGCAATAAACTTATATTTTCTGGAACACAGTGCATAAACATTCTTGACTATTTTTATTTTCCATATGACAGTGTCTTAGAAAGGTATGATGGACGGATACATTAACTATTATAGAAGAACACTGGCTAAATGCCCTTTGCACAGCAAATAAAATATGCATTTTTAGGTCTTTTAACTTATGTAATATTCAGCATTCATTACTGAACCATATTCTTAGCACCCAAAAAGGATCTGTCTGATTGAAAACTCTGAATAACCTAAAATGTTGGCATAACTGATCCAAACCATAACCATAAGATTTAGTTTACACTGTATTTGTATCTGCAGAGTAGTTTCATGATGGTCGTCTGCCACCCCCCCCTGCTTTCTGTTGAGCCTGCACAAATTCTGGGTAATCAATAAAACCATCCCTGTTGCCATCATCCATTTTGAGGATGGGATCAATAAGTTGCTCCAGCTCATCATCCATGAAGATTTTCTCACCAGTTGGTGTAGGATTGTTAGGGTCATGGTGGCCTTGTTCTGTAAGAAAAGGTGCAAAGTCAACACACAAACCAACAGCAAAACCACAATGCAGCAAGCAAAACAAACACATCAGAACTGACATGTTGAACCCTTTGGATCACCTACAAGGTCTATACTTTTTTTAGGGAGACATGATTATCAGGAAGAAACATAAAACACATACTGCAGTTTCAGCTTGACACGTGTACTCCAACAAAAGTAAGTCTCAAAACTGTATATTCCTCTGCTGTGATACTTCAGGCTTTTGTGGGGTGGAACTCCATAACACAATTTTCTTGGCCCCAGAGCCAGTCTGGACATCATGGAGAAGAGAAAAATCCTTGGCCCCACTGAGAATCCAACTCAGACCATCCAGTCCATAACCTAGTCCCTGTATCAACCATGTCACCCCAACTCCTGCATGAAACACTCCAACTATTTATAACAAGGCACACCCAGACATTAAAAAGTTGGTGAACACGTAACACCACCAATCATGGTTCCCTCTGAGCTCATAATCACAAAATTAAGTCACAATAAGACACAGTGATGTATTTTCATCCTGATATTACTATTGAATTTTTTGTTAACTAAAGACTTAAATGGCCTTATTAATCCTTAGCTGCCTAACAACATATATATATGTCATGCAGTGAGCCCTTTAAATAGCTGAACGGCCACTAAAGAGGCCGGGGGGATTTAATTCCAGCGTCAAAGGGTTAATAACTAAAATGTAATCTTTATTTCATGTTTTGGAATTCTTAAATTGGTGCTCATTTGGGGTGAGGTGGGGGTAGGGGGAAACTATGCATGTAGATATCTGAACATCAGACATTCACATGTTCCTCAGCCACTGCTGATTCACAATAGAATAGAAGAATATAATAGAAAACAACTATTTTGAAGGAGAAAATGGGAATAACTTCAAAATCCATAGAATATAGGAATAAATTCAATATAAAAATTTTTTGTAACACTTCCTATTCCTTAGAACATACTTTTATTTGTTTACTGCCCACTATTTTCCTATCACAAGACACTCCTTCAAGGCCACACTTCCGAAATCTATGTAAGCTCTACCTCCCACATATAAGGCTATGAGTATCACTGTCCACAACAGCTGCAAGTGCAACAAACCACATTAACCCTTCACAAACAAAGAACTTAACTGCCAGGTGAAACCACACACAACCAAACTAATCTGACCCAAGTAACCCCCTTGCAAAATATAATGTTAACTGATAAAAAAGAAAGCTGCTGCACTCCTCAGTAATGTTACTGAAGACCCACTCACCTACAATTAACATACCAATAAAATTAGGACTTATGGACATATTTACCATGCCAATGAATCAAAGATTTTATAAGTTCACAGCCATCCAGCTTGTTATTGTTATCAGCATCATGCATTTTAAAATAGTGAAACTGAAGTTCTTGCTCTGACATCTTGCTTGTATCAATGGGAACTTCCATATGCTCTTGGATGTGCCTAAAGACACGAAATAAAGTTCACATGTACATTCACATGTTGCAGAAAGAAATCTTTCCAGACACTCTTTGTCTCTGTCTCTCTCTCTCTCACACACACAAATGCACAGTATGTATTAATTACTTTTAACTGTGGATTAGAAAAACATAACACAAATCCGTTTCTTCACAATGCAAAGGACGTGAGTCAGCAACTGGAGAAAGGAATATTCTTACAAATTCATATTCTTCCAAGCAACATCTGCAATAAACTGAATGTTCAAACAGTTCTCAGACTGATTAAATAAAACATAACAGACACCAGGCAGATTTTATTAAACATTATCCTCTTCAACAACAGTTCCCTCCTGCACAATAAACAACTCCAATTTTTCCCAGCATTCATATAAGATTTTGAAGAAATTTGGGTTAGCTGCACAACCACCTCTTCTGATTGTCATCGAAAGATTGAAATCAACATCCTGTTAAACTAAATTTCAATGTCACGAATACGTAAAAGTCTGCTGTCAGTCATTGTTATTGGGTGGTTGTGAAACCACTGGAGTTTTTTTCTTGGCAAGACACCTCTGGATAGAGAGCACCATGCGCATGGAAGCACTGTTGTTTCCCAAAACAAATTCAGCAATTTCTTTCACACAGCTTCTTGCAGATGCCATAAAATTGTCAAAATCATTGATTCACACTGTTTGGCTCCTAGAAGTGAACTCACAATGAACAAAAACTTGACAGTCAAAGAACAATGGACACAGTCTTCCCATCTGATCTGCTGTTGAGCTTTTCTAGTGATGGCAATGATTCTGACTTCCACTTAGATGACAACCACATCATTTCCTTAACAGTTTTCACATTGAAACAAAATGTCACACAGATGTGCTGTCCCTGTAACAACATTTTTAAAAAGTTGCTGATGCACCTGCTTCTTTAGATCAAATAATTGTCTTTTCTCAACAACAAAACATGGTAAGACTAACAGGAAAACATGAGCAGGATCCAGTCTACTAAACCATTCCCAATATCTTAGTACTGTTACACTGTTTTACAGCACAGTTGGCTGCAAACCAATTACTTCTGGAACAGATCTAGAACACACAAAAATCACACAAGTTGAGTTTTCTGTACACTAAAATACATACAGCTTGTCGCACTCTTCAGTTCACTTTGATTATGTTTTATAAAGGGCTTCAGCCACTAATTTTTTTTATTCTCCTACACAGTTTGGTTACTCATTACTTCTTGAGAATAAATTATTCAGACATGTACCCTTTTATCATCATGTTCCAGATAAAATAAATAAACTAATACCTGTTAACCACAGACTGTGTTTACAAATATCTGTGACCTTTATCTCATAAACTGCAAATTGGAGACAAAAAACTGAGAGGAAAAACGTTAACCTTTACTTACCTATCAAATAAACATAATACATTTGTTGAATTTATAAAATATGTCATGTGCTGTCTTGAAAATATGTTCATTTGGAATATGGCACATAAAGCATGAGACAAGAAGTGTGACTTTAACTTCCAAAAAAATGAACATGTATCATGGTACAATTTTGTTACTGTCCCATTGTAATGAACATGTTCTCACTTTATAACAGTCACAATGTGCCTCAAAAATATCTTCACAACTGAGAGTGGTAAACTGTAAAAACTTCAGACTCTCACGTGATGAGAGGAGGAGGAGGAGGAGAGCTGATATTAATTGGTCACCAATGATCTTAATAAGACAAGTTTTGTGCTCCCACGCAACGTTTAAACCAGATGATTGTGAGCATAAAACCAAATAATTCATTCCTCTTTCATTTTGTGCTTCTCTGAAGTCTTACAGCAGAGGCCTTTTAAGGGCTACCTAAGTTAGTGAAATCAGTCAACAAGTACTGCCAACAAAACTAATGACAACAGATACACAACAGTAATGTCAACCTGAAATGAAGAGCTGAAGGACAAGAGAGGCAATGTACATCTAATGTAACAATGAAGCATATTTGTGCAACCACTGTTGCAGTGGAAAAACAATAAGTATTACATATTCTGAGTGTGGGTTTGTAGCCTTAGGTATCCAACATGCAATGCGCATGCACCATACTGTCAACTGTGGCCTATCTGGCTCTACTGTATTTTTCCACATTATCTCATAGCAGCACAATTTAAAAAAAAAAAAGTTATTGAACATTAAATGTGTATCTTATGCGTATTGGACCGTGCATCATCTTGATATTTGAATAAAGGTTGACCAACTAGATGACACTTGCTTTATTATCTACTGCTCAACATGTTTCAGACATTAATACGCCCATCTTCTGGAGCTTG
>Ga0123352_10005895_pt1 | contig 18608 bp, 16 predicted proteins | sample TergutLab28metaG_FD_89700 | JGI IMG/M metagenome (GOLD analysis project Ga0123352, IMG submission 89700) | Labiotermes labralis P1 segment gut microbial communities from Petit-Saut dam, French Guiana - Lab288 P1 | ecosystem: Host-associated > Arthropoda: Insects > Digestive system > Gut ... | reverse complement strand
GGACCCAACCCGCTCACATGAGATGCCCAGTTGCTCAGCTATTGATTTAGCCCAAATCCGGCGGTCTTCCAAGATTAGCTCGTGAATTTAATCAATAATCTCCGGGGTGGTCAATGTTTTGGGTCGTCCAGGACGAGGCGCATCACAGGTGGAAAAATCACCACGTTTAAACTGGACCACCCAGTTTTTGACGATGGCATACAATGGTGCATGTTCCCCTAGTGTTTCTGTCAGAATGGCGTGAAATTCCTCCGGCGCCTTGCCTTGCAAGAAAAAAACCTTGATGACAGCTCGCGTCTCCATGTTGTTGAAATCGCGCGCGTCGCCTGACGTGCTTCCTTGCAGCCTGTGTAACAAGAAGAGACCTGCAACTCGGCACATGAACAGACCCCTCTTTCAAACAACACTATCGATTCCGTCCTACGACATCGGGAAGTAGGTCGGGCTAAGAACTTATCAGCACACCCTCGTATAAGATAAGCTATAACGATATAGGGAGTGAAGAATGTTGCCGGAATAAAATAGGGAATGCCACTCCGTGCATACTTCCCGGACTGACATTTCGGAAATATGACAGTCATCCTGCAGCTTTCTGAAAATCACCCACTGGAGTTCTCTCGAAAATTTTCATTGCCCTTTTTTTTCAGAATGAAAGACTGTGTCTGAATACCTTAAAGCTAATGAGAAAAATAATTGGTTTATATTAAAAATAAGTTACTGATAGTACCCTGAAAACAAAAGATGAAGATGGACGTTCTTACTACAATAAAAGCACTTCCTGGTTTACCTTATTACAGTAAACCTCAACCGAGCTGAGACAAATGAAAATCGAATCATATGACAAATACAACACACGTTTATTTTCCATATTTTTCACTCAGCGTCGTGAAAAACTGTTAGAAGCAAACATTGGTGTCTTACTGGGATTCCTTTTTTTTTTTATGTACTCTAAAGATGTTTTGAGAAAAGTACTTAATACAAAATATAAGAATAAATTGACAGTCCCAAAGTTTCGAAAAGCAACTCCTAGCTTCGTTATGTCTCTCCGTCCGTTTGACTGTACGCTGCTCCTTCCGCACACCAAAACTTGACTGCTGGTGGACGGATTTTCTTTAAGTTTCTTATTGCCGAGCTTCGCCAAAACCCATCAAGTAAATTCAAATTTGGTTATAATAGAACAAGAACACGCTATACGTTCAGACCTACCCACAATTATGGCTACGTTGGTTAGAAGATTTATCATGGTGGCCGTCGACAGTTCTCGATAATACATGCTTTCATTGTTAACCTCCCTTATATTTTTATACATTACACATGATATATAATTAATGCAGACAAAAGATGGCAAATAATAATATTCGTTGTAGATGGACTGTGTCTAGGAAAATGACATTTGGTATGTTCATGGATTGTGAATATGCCTACAATTTGTGCGTGAAGTATGGATTTTAAGTCAAAACTTCCAGAACATTTCGACAGGGTACAGATTTTAAGTTATGGATGAGAGATAAATTTAACAAAATTAAGTTAGACGTACAAGTGACAGTTCTGGAAAGGAATTTAATAACAGACTCTAATAACAGTAGTAACATTTCATAATATGAACACAATGGGTGACAGTAATAATCATGGTGGCCACAGTAGAGTGAATGGTATGACCATCTGAGAAGAGTACTGAATGTAATCATACGAAGGCCCCTCGCTGTTACCTTATTCATACATTTCATATTCTGTTGTGCACTTCGAACAATGCAGGAGAATACGACAGACACAGAAACATTAGGGGTTGTTTGACCGTGCATCTTCCTCATGAAATAATGTGAAATGCCAACTTGATGCAACAAGGTCATTTTATTGATGTATTCTTAGCTCGACATGTTTCGGGTACATACGGCCATGGGCGTATGCGTCCGAAACATGTCGAGCTAAGAACACATCAATAAAATGACCTTGTTGCATCAAGTTGGCATTTCACATTATTTCACAGAAACATAAGAAATTTCCTTTCCACGTGTGACAAAATAGACGAAGGGTATGAAGTAGCAGAATATGAGTTTGGTTGATTGCTCACCATTATGACGAGACAGAACAGTATGTGCAGGAACCTAACCACTTCGCGCTCACGGATTTCCATGGTGATGCTCACGGGCACAAAGGTTCGCCTTTGAACAGCTCAGGTCTTCTCTATCCAGACACCACCTTTTCCTACCATCGTCCCTGACAGATGCAACTGCAGACAGTACGGTCGGTGACTTCCCACAGGCCTCCTTGCGGCTCTGAATCCAGTAGAGATACTCTTTGTCACAGAAGTGAAAGGCGTTATTTATTTGGCTCTGAGATTAGATAAAGGGATCTGTTCAGCATAATTCGCATCTTCTCAACCTACAGATAAGACAAGAATTTATATTTGCCTTGGCAGTGAATGTAATCATGCAATCACAAAACTGATAAAAATTGACTTATTGTTTGGGTTTCGTAGTTGTGTAAATGGGGCCACACATAGCGGACGAGACGAGGATACGTTTCTTACCTAGTCAGGTAGGCACATGCACATCGGGGTGTAGGAAGTTTTTAATTAGGCGCGGTCACGAAATTGCGAAAGGTGACTATTAGCTTCATGTCTGTATGTCCGTCCGTCCGCATGGAATAACTTGTGCCCCACCGAAGAGATTTTTTGAAATTTCATATGAGCATTTTCTAAAATCTTTCAGAGAAGTCAAATTTCATTAAAATCTGACAGGGATAAAGGGGGGGGGGGTTTATATGGAGACTTATATACATTTATATGGAGACGTATATACATTTATGGCAATATCTGGGTGAATTTTATTTACAATGAGAAATGTATGAGACAAAAGTTGTAGAGAAAATCAAAGCCCACATTTTAAGTTCAATAACCCATTTTTTTTTTCGAAAATCGTGCCGTTTATGAGATAATGTGGGGAAAAGAATTGTATAGCCGGACAGGCCACAGGTGACAATATGGCGCAAGCGCATTGGATGTTGGATACCTAACACTACTAGCACACACTCAGAATATGTAATACTTAATGCTTTTCCACTGCAACAATGGCTTACGAACGTGTCTCAATTTTACGTTACACCTACATTGACTGTACTGTTATAACTTTTCTCGGTAAAGAAGACAGCCACAGTGATAGAAAGTACAAGGAGTTGATGTAGCTTTGAAAATTTGAAGCGGTCTTGTCTGAGGCAGTATTGATACTGTACTAATGTGACAACGAGCAAGGGAGTTGTTACAACTTGCTAACCAACAAAGTTTAAAAAAGTTTGCTACGTCTAAAAACATCTGAACATATGCACTGTGCATCTTCAGCAAGACAGTGCAACGCCTTACATTGCAAACCGTCTTTAGATACATGGAATTAAAACCAAACACTGACTGCAATGCACTAAACTAAACTGCTGGAATTCTGTTCATGGTAAATTGGAGTAACAGCGATCGCTGTCCTGCCTCTTGTCAAACAGAGCGGTTTGAGTGTTGAATGGCACATGCGGTCATTTAAAAAATTTCCCTGTATGATAATTATCATTATGTTCACCATCAAGCTGTCAGACGGTCGGTTGTTCGGGCCTCAGTCCACTCACGCCAGTTGCCCTTAATATTTTGTTCCATTTGGCTGTTATACTGCCTGTTTTTTTTTTAAATAAGTCACTAACGATTTTTTTCCCTAAAATTGGGAAAACTAATTTCACACCCGATAAAACTTCGCAGTAAAATTTTGCTACGAAACCCAATAGCAAATTGAAATGAAATTCGTTCACAGTAGCCCTCCAGATGAAACTTATAGATGTACAGCCCTGAGCTCTCCATTATGCATTAATTTGATATACGACGTGTTTACGGTGCCTAGAAACGAACAGCGTGTTTATCACAACACCCGCAGAGACTAACTCCTCTTTAAAGTTAACTTATAACATGAAACGTTGGCCGGGTAGCTCAGTCGGTATAGCGACTGGCTACGGGCTGGACGGTCCGGGGATCGAATCCCGGTGGGGGCGATATTTTCCGCACCTGTCCACACCGGCCCTGGGGCCCACCCAGCCTCCTGTACAATGGGTACCGGGTCTTTCCCGGGGGTAAAGAGCGGCGGGGGTGTGACGCTGACCCCTCTCCCCCTTCTAGTAGACCTATACCTCTACTTCCCCTACGGACCGTACTGCCTGTACAGAGAGTCTCAGTGCCTCTACAAGGGGTGCACTTTAACTACTTACCCTAAAACATTTTTTAAAATTTGAATTCCTTGTTTGTTACAATCTGTCCGGAGACATTTAGTAACCGTTGTGTAGATAGCGCTAGAAACCCTGTAACATGAAACATTAAAATGAAACCGGAAGAGTCTGATAACTGTCGCTCTTCAGGGTTGATTGTAGTCACTCCTAAAGAGCGAAAGAAATCTTTGTTAGAGCTTTATCTCGCTAGTGAGTATCACAGAATCACGAACAGCATAGATTCGACGAAAGAAATTCGTTTTAAGGGCTCTAATAGCCGTTGGCGCGCGCAGAATTGTACTGCTGCTGTTGAATTGTACAGTACGGTTACAAGAAGTGTGTGGGGTGGGCTGTTACAGAATAGCTTTAGACTTACAGCTGTCACCGGATGTTGGCTGCTGTGACGTAAAAGGGTGAACTGAGTTGTGTCAGAATGACAACTGTCAGCTGTTCCGGATTGCTCAACACATGAAGATGTCAGAAGGCTTATTCTGCTGACGTCATCTAGAAATCTCGTGTTTCCTTCCGGATGACGGTCTTGACTATAGAAGTCCCAAGGCTGCAAGCAAAATGCAATTCGTATTGTGTCCAGTGACACAAGGTCGAAATATTCCTGTTATGTCAATGTGCATGTGCAGTATGAGACAAATAACATTCATTCGAGAATTGAGAACGTTTCAGCTCCAAGCCCAGTATGTGTGCTGTAAGGCCTATGACGTCATGTCTTATTAGGTCTCTTTGTAAACTCTACAGTTAAATCATTGAACTAGGCTAGGTATAAACTGGCGTATTGATCTAACATCGTTTTGGGATTTTGTAAAAAATATCGTAGTCGTATTATTATTATTATTATTATTATTAGTAGTAGTAGTAGTAGTAGTAGTAACTTTCAGTTGATTAAATCCCCGTTGTGTTGTATAGAATTATAAAATATGAACAAAATATAGTCAAACACAACTCAATGATTTTATCTTAATAAAATCATTAATTGAGTTGTGTTTGACTATATTTTGCTTATATTTTATAGTAGTAGTAGTGGTGGTGGTAGTGGTAGTAGTAGTAACCTGCACATGCTTATTTTGAAGTGAATCAAGGCAGAGTTAAACTTCCAATTATTTCTTCAGGTGCCCAACATTTTGTCGCCATAACGGTTAATATATCGATGTTTGCTGTGCTTTTCTATTTGCCTGTATTCTGACTATATAATGTAGCCAATTCTCTGTGGAATTTTCAATATCAGCAGCTAGATATGGGACATTATATTCAATGTTGTGCCATTTTAATTACGATCTTTTAGTATCCACTGGAGGTAGAAATCTCGTTTTTTTCCCCCGCTCTGTCGATATCTCCTGCCTTCCACACACGGTATTCACTGTAATAATTTTAAACTTTGATTTTACTCTAGCGTTATATATTGATATTTTTGCGGCTGTGTGGGTGAGTGTTACGTTTTTCAGCCGCATTTCGACCCTTGAAAATAGGGACATTACTTTGCCTCGAAAAGTCGGTGTCCTATTAATCACTGATGCAACGTCATAACGTCATATCCTAAAACAATGGCATCCTTCTTGTTGCTTTTGCCGAATGATCTCTCGACATTCATACGCAAATTGAGATTAAAATCTTTAGGGACAAGAACCTTATCTCTTCTCCGAAACGTCCACACCAGCTCTGGGGCCCACCCAGCTTTCTATTCAATGAATACTGAAGCCCTTCTCCCGCGTAAGTCGGTGAGGGCGTCAGGCTGGCTAGTTAACATCACCTAATGTCGAGGTTAAAAATGGGAGAAGTCGTGCCTCTAGAGTTCCTTTTCCCTTACATGCGTTCATGGCGTGCATACGGTCACCTTGGCGTCTCCCGGGTCGCGAAGTCGTGTCTTCCGACGGAAGTGTGCAGACATTGTCAGGAAACTGTGGCGTCCGTTATCAGGGTAGACAACCCAAAATATTGGTGTCGGTATGCTGTGAGTTAAACAAAGGGAGATGGAGATGTAGGCCTAGGGGGGAAACAGGGAGAGCGACAAGCATTCTAAACTTCGGCGTTCGTGGAAGTGAAAATGTAAATGTAATGTTAATGTTCTGGTGTACGTTTATTGCAACCTGCACACCGAGACAACTGGAGCCTACCAAGTATTTTAAATACGGACATTCTGATTGCCAGCACAACACGCTTCAGGGAAGAGACAACTTGGCATTACGTGTTGCATACAAACACACTAGTACTTCTTGAAGGCGTGATTTAACTTTAGTGTGGAAGTTGGCCCCCTTTAGATTAACTGCCGGGATTTGAACTGGGGCCATTCTAACCAGGATGATTCTGATTGTGTCAAAAGCGTCAGGGCGGAAACAGCTTGGTCTGTGTATGTATGTATGTATGTATGTATGGACGGATGGCTGGTTGGCTGGCTGGCTGGATAGATGAATGGATGGGTGAATGTATATGTCTGTCTGTATGTAGGTATGTGTGTATGTATGTTTGTATGTATGTATGGATGGATGGATGTATGGATGAATGTATGTATGTATGTATATATGTCTGTATGTATGTATGGAAGTATGTATATGTGTATGTGTATATGTCTGTAGGTATGCATGTATGGAAGTATGTATATATGTATGTGTGTATGTATGGACGGATGTATGTATGTATGGACGGATGGCTGGTTGGCTGGCTGGCTGGATAGATGGATGGATGGATGGGTGGATGAGTGGATGTATGTATGTATGTATGTATGTATGGATGGATGGGTGGATGGATGGATGAATGGATGGGTGGATGTATATATGTCTGTATGTATGTATGGACGGATGGCTGGATGAATGGATGGATGGATGGATGGGTGGGTTGGTGGATGTATGTATGTATGTATGTATGTATGTATGGACGAATGGATGGATGGATGAATGGATGGGTGGATGTATATATGTCTGTATGTATGTATGGACGGATGGATGGATGGATGAATGGATGGGTGGATGTATATATATATATATATATATGCATGAATGTATGTATGTGTGTATGAATGTATGTATGTATGTATGTATGTATGGACGGATGGCTGGCTGGTTGGATGGATGGATAGGTGGATGTCTGTCTGTCTGTATGTATGTATGTATGTATGTATGTATGGACGGATGGATGGATGCATGGATGGATGGATGGATGAATGGGTGGATGTATATGTGTCTGTATGTATGTATGTATGGACGGATGGATGGATGCATGGATGGATGCATGGATGGATGGATGGATGAATGGATGGGTGGATGTATATATATATATACATATGGATGGATAGATGTATATATGTATGTACGTACGTATGTTCGTATGCATATATGTGTATATGTATGTACGTGTGTGTATATACTTACGTATATACATACACATATGTAGTACGTATTTATGTACATATGTATATATTTGTGTTTTTACATACGCACGTAGTTATTATTTAAGGATGCTCCAGTACGTGATGAAATACCGAGAGATTGCAGAATTATGATGGGCAAAAGGTCCGACTATCTTTGTTGTGCACACAAGTTGCAGTTCACTCCCAGTGCCAAGTCTGTGTGGTATTAATAGCGAATAGCTTCACGGGCTGCAGATATCGTAACATTTACATCTGTTCCGAGTGACCTAATGACATGAACCAGACGGTCCGCACTATAGAGCTCATTTGCTGGTGTGGAACCATGGATCATGCATACAACATGCAGGCTGCTGTCACACACTTAGAGGTCAAATACTAGCAGAAGTACCTTGTCTCATGAAGTTCCGCTAAATTTTAACTAACTAACCAAACCATGACACAGAATCGTTCTTGCAAAGTCTAATAAATATTTAGTCACGAAATTTCACGCATCTTGTGGAACGAGAAGGTACATTACCACTTTGCCACATTACCACATTGTCACATTACCACATTGCCACATTACCACATTACTAAAAGCATACCTTTTTTTCATACCCTGAGCTAGATGAATCCAAACTACACCCTCACATTTTAGTTCTGTAAGATACGTTTTAGAATTCTCATCGCATCTACGACAAGGTGGCCCACGTGGTCTTTCGCCTCATGTTTGCACCTAAACCCATCACACATTTCTCATCTTTCCTTTTAGTGCCCCAAGTGCCAATCACCTCCTGATGAGGCTACTCATGACGTATTTTTATCTGGTCCCCTCTTACGTTCTTCCACATAGGTCCAACTATCCTGCCCAGTTATCGTTTCCCGATCACCCTCATGTTAATTACTTTCCTTCACATGACAGACGAAGTTTCACATCCAAACAAAACAACGTGTAAAATTCTAATTCTGCGTAACTCAATCTGCGAATTGTCAGACAGCGACCAGTAAGCCAAAATTTTTTGAACAGAATTAGAGCACGGATTTACTAATTATCATTATGTTGTGATGTTACTGTGCATTCTTGTAAAGGGATGTGAACACACAGACCACTCACTGTTCTTAGCATTTACTCCTAGACCAACCTCCAATTGTGTGTTTTTCTCTATAGGATGAGTATTTTCGTCCAACAGATTAAAATCTTTAGCGCACCCCGGACTTGTGTGGCCCGTCCAATTTTAGTCCCAGCTCATTGAATACACCTCCAAATGGCATATTCTAAATATTTAAAAGGAATGAGAATAATTTTTTACCTGTTTTAAATCACATTGTACAGGAAAAGCATTATATAAATAGTTTCCGGTACGGACTGTTCTGTATACTTCATTTAAACCCATTTTATTTAAAGTAATTTCATGAGAGTATATATATATATATATATACGAGTATATATATATTTACTCACCCCTTCTAGTGCCGCGGTCATGGAAGAGTAGAGCTATATCTCTACCCACCCTCTGGGCCACACCGGGCCTCTAATGGTATCACTTTACCTTTAAATATATATATATAGGTAAAGTGATCCCGTTACAGGCCCGGTGTGGCCCAGAGGGTAGGTAGAGGTACAGCTGTACTCTTCCATGACCGCGGCACTATATGTGTATATGTATACGTATATATATGTATAAAATATCGTTCCTAACTCAATTAAAAGCCGACGTGAAGTAAACAGTGGATTATCTTCCTGTATTTCTAGTACTCTCCGCTAAATAACAAAGCAGAAAATTTAATCAGTAATTGATTTATTGTATAGAAATCGAAGCTCATCACAGAAATCTTTCGACTACATATAGATTCAGTCTTAACGAACGAACATCGGATAAACATCGTCACTCTCTCATATCTTGTTTGACGATAAACAACATCAACGTGCTGTAGAGACACGTGTCGGGACTGACTGACTGACCGACCGACTGACTGACCGACTGACCGATTGACTGACTGACTGACTGACTTGACAAACGAGACATAAACATACTGCACGACCGCCTGAAGGAAATCACATGACCAAATCCCGCTGTCAGAACTTTGCTACGTCGTGGTTTTCATGCGTATGTCTGTCTGTCTGTCTGCTGAACTGTTGCAGCAGATGTGGATAAAGTAAATTTTTTTTTTCAGTGTGACATTACAAAAACTTTATTATGCCAGAAGTGTGTTAAATGATAGAAACTGTTTTTGCTTTATACATTCAACATATGGCCAGGTGCAGATGCGTCACAAGAAGCATGCTGTAGCAGTCAAACAAACAAGTCCTTTAAACTATGAACGAAATCTCCGTTTACCAACCGCCATGACAAAGAGCTAGCTTGACGCCATGCAGGCTGCCAAGGATGTTATATTATTAGCAAAGAGTTCTTAGAAAAAGAAGAAGAAGAAGAATAGGCACATTTACTGTGACGTCTCACACACTGCATTCTAAATACAGCGCGTTCGGTTGACGAACCTCTGCTGTGTCGTTCGGTCTCCGTTGTTCGAATCATACAAGATGAAGTTGCCGATGTGCGCGCCATCAAGGTGTACGTAGGCGTGGAGCTACAGCTCCCCTCTTTCCTTATGTTGGCACTAGATGATATGAGTAGTCAGCTTCACGCCCCGGCCGCTTTTCCACCTGGGAAATAAAACTACGGTACTCCTTGAACACCACTCCAGGGTGGCTCCAGAGACGGTCTCAGCGTTTCGAGAAGAGACAGCTCTCCTACCCTTGCTGGATGTCGAGGCACGCTTCCTTGGAGACTAATCACTAGACCGAATACGATACTCCATTGACATAAATAAATTATTCTTTTAATACACACTTTCTATGAAAATGTGACAAATACTTGATAGATTCAGTACTATTTACCGCGTTCAGGAAACCAATTTGGATCCTCTGGTGGCCCAGATATATCGTAGAGCTCCGTATCTCTTCTAGTAGCATCATCCTTCAATCTACGCTTCAGCCCTTTTTTTTCTGAGAGAGAGATCTCGAACAAAAAAATATATAATTTTCTGTTTTCCCGTGTGGACTCTGTGTCCAGCCTGTCCATTCCCTGGCATAATTATGCAGTATCATGCGAAGAACATACAATGCAAAGCTTTTGAGGTAAATTTCTATCTCATTTATATTTGTTTTTAGAGGATTTCCATTAGACTAAGTTTATTACAAGATAGCGAAGCTCAATGTATTATTTTCTTCCTTCTAACCGTTGAAATATTGAAAGAATTTTCCTTCCTTTATTACTGTCATGTCACTAGTACCTGTCAGATCCTCTAATTCACAATTCCCTACTATCATCGATATCATCATGGTGGCTATGCCACTTCACACGTGGAAGAATAATAGCCTCGATATATCAGAAAGTCTTTCATATTTTAATGCTTAAATACAAACTTAAGGGCCGAGGACAGTGAAAACTCTATCACTTTCCGTCCGGTAATAACCGAATGAATTCCACAGCTTATCAAGTAATAATGAATCACGAACAGTCATATAAAGACGCGCTGAAAAATTAGAATTGTGTCGAAACCAAACGGGTGGGAAGTAAGTGTACGGTATTACAGTCACAGCAACCGACCTTCGAGTACCTTCAGTCGTGGAATATCATGACCTGCGGAGAGTAGCTAACAGAGAATGGAAAGCAGAAAGGAATACTAGAGAGAGAGGGAGATGAAGCAAGTTTCAGTTCGATCAGCTTCATAATGCATTACCTGGTCGAAGTCCTCAAAGTGCGGGCATTGCGATGGGGTAACAAGCAAAATGGCTGGAAGTGATGAAAAGACGGCACGGGAGTAGTGAGAAAGATTGAAGCGAGAGACGACTTCGAAGACATTGAAATGGATATAAGTATAAAATTAAAACACGATGTCTTACATAAATAGGGTTTAAAGATACGAATTCCCATCATCTGCTGCAAGTTCATGTGTTGGGAGCAAGATGACGGAACTTCCGATTTTACTAATGGCTGAGAATTTATTGACAGCTGAAGGATTATCAGTTTCTCAAAGGGGACCGCGTGCTAATTAGGTAGCTCAATTTGTACGGTGACCCGCTACAAAATAAAGGCTGCCAATAGTATGTCTGTAACTACACACGTAATCGTTCGGAACTCTCAAACCCGCTGTCACACAACGAATGCTTGCAATACTTGGCAGTCTCAGTGATGTTATTCAGTTTCCTGGCTTCTTATAACTTGTCTCTCCTTTCTGAGAACAAACTACGCAATGCGGAACAACGCTCCTTATGGAGTAACATCGCAAATCTGGCAATAACATTTTTTGTTGCTCTAAACAATGGGCGTCCAAACTTTGAATAGCAAAGGGCCACAACGGCCATTGTGGTCTGGTTTGCCGGCAGTACTTGGAAAAATAATAATAATAAGTGGTATACCTAACCGCCTAAATTATTGTCCAATTTTTGGAGCATATTCATAATTTACGAATGTGGCCACAGACCTCATGAGGCCCGCGGGTTGGTCACCATGCTGTAAACAAAACCCCGCTCTGTTTCCTGGGTTCCTTGTCCTAATAATAATTTCGGTTGACGACAGGCAGGGATGAGATGGAGACTGGTTGGAATGCTGAATTGTCACAACACGCAGAAAGGAATGAAAGCAAAGACAAAAGGAATACATCAGCTTGACATACATGTACACGTGTCCAGGTGTTGCACAAGATCGTGACAGGAAAGAAGCGTGTCAATGACATACGAAATAATTAAGTGCAGCTTACAACAACGCACAGTTTCCACTATACATATTTTCTATGATGAGGCTTTTTCAAAACAATTTATCGAGCTTAATTTCAGTTTCTGGGCCTGGATAGCTCAGTCGGTATAGCGCCTTACTACGGGTTCGACCGTCCAGGGATCGAATCGTGGTGGAGGTGAGATATTCCGCACCCGTCCAGACCTGTCCCGGTGTCCACACAGACTGCTATGCAGTGGGTGCCAGGACATTCCCGGGTGGTAAAGCTGCCGGAGACGTGGCGTTGACCACCCACAACATCTAACGCCGAGGTTAAAGAAAGAGCAGAGCTATACCACACTCCCCGTCTGGGTTTTCATGGCCTGTTCTAGAGTGAATAAATTTCAGCTACATGCAGTTAAGAGTTCTAATAGACCAGGTGTTCTCGAACATTTTCGCTGGCATACCATCGTACGGAATTAAAAATTTTCTATGTACCACCATTTTTTCCTGCTTAAATAGGAAAGCTGACATTGGGAAATTGGCTGACAGCGGTGATGAGATTTATGATGTTGCCAGTAGTACTACTAATTAGCAAATATGTTTGGCTTTTGCTTTATTCATCCTTAAAATGTTTATCACGTTTATATTTAGATTTTTATTACAGCTGGTGTACCGCTGATTGCGAAGCCATGTGATAGACGATGAAGTCATCTGATTGATGACTTGAACTTTTGGTCTCCACTATTAAATTTAATTTCAACCCTTTAAGTAGCGTGGAACGTGAGTCAGAGCCGCCGGTTCTGGGCGGTGTATTTTCATTGTATGTACAGGACGGCACTATTACATGAAGGTTGTGCTTCCTGTAACTTCATAAATATAAGAGATAATTACAAGCATTTTTCTTTTTATCCGCATAAATTTTGGTGATAAAATTATTTATTCTCATTTATTCGACTCCATCACCAAAAGTCGCCGTTTTATTCCATCCAGATTGCGTCTTCAGCGTACAGTTAGATGTGATCGTCCCTTGTATGCGTATGGCTCCGAAGAACCCTTTTCCTTGACGATCTCCAAACAAATGGATACGAAAAGTAGCATATGAATAGTGTCCGGCAATGTGCGACTCTCCATTATAACCTTACATATCGGCATTTGCTCGTCAGCCCTACGGGTCGCGCTGACTACGAAGTTTGGTCTAATAAGGCCGTCGGCGATGCTGTTGATCTATGATCACAACAGGGCGTCGAGTGAAGACGCCTTCGACACAGCAGTCGGAGAATGTCACAAAGAGCGGGCAAGATTATGTAAAATGTTTAGCGAAGATCTCGCAACGGTGGAATATAAGCACGTTGCTTGCTGTATTTCTGTATCTTCTTTGTTCATCCTTTCGGGAACAAGAAAGTGACAATGGCTCCTGGACAATAACGACTTATCACTTTGTTTGTATAATATATTTTGTACCGTCAATTCACAACATACATTAAGACAAGATGCAATAATTACAATTAGGTTATATGTGGCTACATGTGATAAAAATATTTTTACTGTAACTTAATATTGTTCTTATTTGGCATGAAGATGGCCGTTTACGGCCGAAACATGTAGCCAAATATAACCTAATTGTAATTATTGCATCTTGTCTTAATGTATGTTGTGTATTGACGGTACAAAATATATTATACAAATTTATAATACACAACGGCATGGCCTCTCTATAAAAAAAATAACTTTGTGCTTGTACCTTCCTTCTTCTGCTGCGTTTTCTCCTCTTCATTATCCTACACATCTTCAATTCGTATTCTCTTTACTCCTCGTTCTCCTTCATCACGGTTCTTCTTCACCGTTCATTCTCCTTTTTTCTGCATCTCTTTTCCTTTTTTCCCCTCCAGTCTCTTTCGGCAAATTCTTATATTTTTACTCTTTTACTTGTTCCTCCTCATTCTCTTTCTTCTTCGCGATTTCGTCGTTTCGTATTCTCCCTTATCTACTTTCCTCTTAAGGATGTAGTGTGAGGACGTAAATTGCATTCACTAGGCTGGCCATTGGCTGTTGTGAGAAGGGTAATGAACCTTCGGATTTTACAAAGGCAGGGTATATGTCAACTAGGTCAGCGACTGTCGGCTTCTAAGAGTCTCTGTTGGATGCAGCTGGTCTGACTGTATTACTTTGTTGGGATTCAGTATGTTAATATGAACATGAAACGACTGGTCCTTGTACTGTAGTGTATGAAACACCTCTATTTGAAATGCAGTAGGAGTTCAATATACATATATACAAATATATAGTTATCCAATGGAGTGGAATTCTTCATGAGATGCTGATAGTCGCTCAGCAAGCCAACAAATTCTTCACCTTAAAGTTCACAATGTAACAAGTATGCTCGTTTCATTTCGTCTTGTTGGAAGAATTCCTGCATAATTCTGTACGGCATCAAACCACTTATCATGTCTGCATTTACAGCATTCTCTTTCAGCTTATCTGACGTCAGAATCACTCTTTGTCTTACTCTAACCAGACTGACTTGAACTCTGAAGTCTTCATTACAGGAGGACTTACGACAACTTTCAGTGCTTCAGTATCTGCAAACTCGAAGATATACTTGCAGCAACATTACTTGAGAAACATTACTGCAAAGAAAATTGCTGTAACAATTTCCTTACAGATATTGATAGCTAAATGAGTGTCCAGTTTTCGAGGCCAGTGTTCTGCCATGGGTGTCCCAACAAAAGCACTATAGTGCGCCATTGTCGTTCTGTTAGGTTGGCGTCACTGAAAATTTAACATCTGTCGTTTGTCACTTTTGCGATTAGTAGTCATGGAACGCTAGACTAAGGAAAAACGCGTTATTTACTTTTTCAATAAATATTATTCTGTAGCAGCCGTTGTATCGTGACTGTTCAAGAATATTTGTCGAATCCATTTTTTACTGACATGTTTTTCAGGGCCTGTGTGCATATTTGCTGAGAGCTGCTATGCCAGTAATCGTCTGTGTAAAATTAATCGGCAGATCGTTTGTTATGAATGTCTGCTCTTGCGAAGTGTATGGGACTCACAGCTATTAAAGCTACGCACAAATAATGCGTCAACATTTTCTGGTATATTCTTCGAATTTCATTTTAATCAGTTTTGTAAAGTTTAAATAATGCCGTATTGTTGTTAACGAGAGAATGAATCACATTCTGGACGCACACCCATTACCGACGTTACGTTGTCTGTAGCCTTAGTGATGGCGACATGCAAACATAAGTATTTTCTTGTGTTATTCGCATTCAAGACCATTTTACTTAGTTACAAAACGTACACAGAACTGAAACTTCTTTGTTATAACTTCGAACAATGACATTTACACAGTATACAAGTGAGGAAAATGGTAATCCCGATTTTATGTATGGTTTTTGCAATGGGACAGCAATAAGTGTAGTTGTACAAAATCGAAGACAGTGGTCAGGCCGGAACAAGATGAGGAGAAATTTATCGCTATGGCTGCATATTATTAGCAAGAGAAAAGTGGAAGGATTTCTTCAAAACTCGGCATTCCTTGCATGTCGGTCGGGCTAGCAATATATTTTGAACGTCTTTACCAATTTTACGTTCAAAATCTATGAATATGTGGCTACGTTCTAAAGTCAGAGTTTTACAGGTTAATTTATCTCTGCCCCTTGGCACTGTTCCCTGATACAGCACACTTAGCAAGGAAGAGAATGAATGAAACAAAACATATTCATGGTCTTGAACGAATTTGAATGAAAATAATAATGACAGACTCCAGAAAATCTCAATAAACACGCCGTGTCGCATGATTTTCAACAGAATTTTTGTAACAATTGTCCATCAACTTTCTGCAAAAAGAGCTGCCTACCCTTATCGAGGAAATTCCTCTGGTAGCACTATTAGGTGCTTATTTTGCAACGTGATGAAATCCATCACACATCAACCTACAGCTGGCATTTTGTGCATGACACCTATCCTGGTCGCCGGATTGGTGGAAGCGAGACACTTACTTGGCCATCAAGTTCTTCCGATGTTGTACCTCTCACTGGTCTATATTTCGGGACATTTGAAGTCTTTGATGGACACAGAGAAGACGAGCAATTGAGAAGAACATCTTCGCATAGAAGTGGACCCTGCAGAGCGAGCAGGGTACAACCCGATCTTTTTCAAGAGGGCCTTCACCGAACTACGCAGTTAATCGCGGTTGATAGAACACAGGACAAGTGTTATAGTAAACATAAGTCGTAAATATAACGTTTTACGGCTTTGCAGGATTGCATATAAGCATTTGTGAGAGCTGAAGGGTAATGCAGCTTCATCTCTTGATATCAGAATCCCCGTGACTCTGCGACCAGCCCGAGTAGTACATATGTTACGACAAAATCGTTTTTTTTAAACAGTTGATTTCTCACTCCCTACGGTTAGTTTACTTTCTGTCGAGATATTTCAGGTATATTTTTTCTTCACCTTGAACTCTTTAGCCGAAAGACTTGTTCTGTGGCTTTACCGTTACCATTTCCATTAGCCAGTCAATTCAGCCTGTGTCATCTACCAGAGTTAGGAGAATCGGACGACTGCCACCCCATTCATGCTTGCGTTCTGACTTGCCATTCACTCGCTACCTGTCCGTCCGCTAAGGATAGACATTCAGCTGCCCTGATTCGCCCTGCTAATTAAGTCATATCTTCAATCAACTGTCATTATGTCGCCGGCCTCAATACAGTGCAGTCCATTCACACCCATCTAGTGCCGGCGCTAAGTATGTATGCAGCTACACACAACTCACTTTTTGCATGCTAGATTGAAGCGCAAGAGAAAGTTTTTATTGAATGATGTTAGTAATTAGACGTCAGGACAGCTCTACGGTACCTTGCAGAAGGGTCAGAACGCTTTACAGACTGTACTCTGCTGTCAAGCAAGCAAGCGACCAAGCAAGAGGCTCCGTTTCTTATATCCTATTCGGAAAGTAAACGCAGTGATAAGATGGAGGATGTCTGCACCGCACAAAAGCGAGATGCGGGTCTGTCTGTCTCTTTGGTACATGTTGGTATACGCGTGTGCGCGCGTGGGGGTGTGTGTGTGTGTGCGTGCGTGTGGTTTGTACGTCCAAGTGTTTGCGACATCGATCTAAGGCAAATAACATCGTCCTCTTCACAATACTGAGGCGGGTGCGGGGTGCGGGGGGAAGGGACTTGTGTGACGAAACTTCATTCAGAAGACTTTGGGTTTCTGCGGTTTCCTTTGTAATGTTAGCAGTCTCCCTCAGCACAGTAACGTGTGAGAAGTGAAGTCGGTTTGTCGAGGGTGGGGGCCGTAGATCGGGTTCATAACGTATTTCGATTCACGCTGAGGTTTCTAACAACGTCGTTTAAGCTACGGAGGTTATTTGAAGTGTCGAGTGTGAAGGGAATGTGATTGTGAATGATCAACAAGAAGGAATCAGGAACAAGGTGGACTTGGTGTGTTTGAAGGTTATCATTCCAAGACTTGTCCATATTCTAGAAAAATATGCTGGAATAATACCTACGTATAGACTGTAGAAGGACTCAGGAAAACCATGGAGTAACTCAGTCAAAATATCTGGTAAACTAGAGGCGTGCAAACATTTTTAACCGAGGACCACTCAGACAAGTGTGATTTTGTAGATTTGTTGTTACAGTAATATGGAACCGATTCATGTACTGTGTTGCAAAATGTCAGATGGTTTCTTCTTAAACCTGACGGTACTTATTACCGCCAAACTGTCAAAGTTTTCAGAAGTTTAGAGCAGTATGACTGGACGATCGTTTTGTGCCCTGCTTACAGGCAACGATATCATGCCACTTCACTCACATACAGCTCACCAATCATCCCACCTAATGACCCCACGATCACACGCACATTTAACCTGTGTATTACCGTACCGCACTGCAGCATATGGCGTTGCCAGCAGAGCGAGCAAGCTGTGCCGGCAGTAACACATAAATCGCGCTTTGCAAGGCCACATACACACCGCTTTATCTGCCTACCAAAGGCGGCCATAAACGCCCTGAACTACCTGACCACTACAATTAAATCCTTCTTAAACTGATTTAGAGCTACCGACGCCCCTCTGACGCGGTAAATTACAGATGTAATCAAGAGGAAAATTTCACATTTATTAATGGATAATTTGAACATAGTATTCACAATAATCACCAACACAAGCACACTTTTTCATTTGACACTATAAAACTTTAATTTGTTAAAACAGTTAAAATCTCCGACATGTTTCGGTTTACATTTAAACCATCTTCAGGGAGCTATTAGTTCATGCTAAAGTTACTTAT
>Ga0123352_10005893_pt1 | contig 18615 bp, 9 predicted proteins | sample TergutLab28metaG_FD_89700 | JGI IMG/M metagenome (GOLD analysis project Ga0123352, IMG submission 89700) | Labiotermes labralis P1 segment gut microbial communities from Petit-Saut dam, French Guiana - Lab288 P1 | ecosystem: Host-associated > Arthropoda: Insects > Digestive system > Gut ... | reverse complement strand
TGCGGTTACAGTTTTTAGTACTCCTGATGATGGGTGCTGTGACACCCGAAACATGTAGAGTGACTTTGCAGTAAATAAATATCTGCATACTGTTGTATCTGGTTGGATTTTTATTAACATTGAGTTTAATTTGTTATGTCAGAGATCCGTCAGTGATGTACCTGGCGGGAGTCGAATCTGTCGCCCGTCCCGTGGAATGTCATTTTATTGTCTGCAGAGCGATGTATGATGTATGTATGTTGGCGTCAGGTGGCGTGCTATCCTGACGATCCGTAACAAATTAATTACGATCGCCGGCTGATCATTGCCTGGCATTTTCAGTTTGGGTGCGGCCGGATTTTTTTTCTGCCACCTGCAGTTACTTGCGAGTCGTTAGCTTGCCCCGCCTAACTTATGCAGCTTTGCACTTGATGACAGTTCGCTTTGTGTCCCTAGGAGTGATCTGTGGCAATCGACCAACGCTGACGTCATTAACGAACTGTGGATCAAAATATTTTAATACTCAATATCAAGTCGGACATTTCGTTACGTTGTCAGTTATAACGTATATTCTTGTTGTGGAAGGACTCTGATTGGTTAGTCTCAGGTAAATGCAACGTATTTAATGATAAGATCACATGTTGGATGACCTAGGAATCACTTGTTTCGTTTCCCTGCAGGTCCAAAAATTTTGCTTGGCTCGACCGTGTCCTTACTCTGGGGCCAACCCAGTCCGTTATTTGAGAGTAACGGGTTTGCTTTATTCTGGTGGGGAAAACCATCGGGGATGGAAGTTGTAATTACAAGATTAAGAATGAGTGCAGCCCTACCCCCTTATGCCCCCTTTGTGCGTTTATGAGGTGAAAACTGACAGCTTTCGCTTTACTGACACTTCTCAACTGAGTTCCTTGTTCTTTTCTTCCAAGGAGGTTGATGTTTGTGCCTGAAAAAACTAAGTAACGAAAGACTAGGTATATTTATAAAAAGAAGCGGTTTGTGACTGGGAATGTGGGCTTATGTAACCTAACTCTATATGTAAGTTATGCTTCTTCGCGTTGCAGTTTTCACACATTTATGAAGGTGACAGTTGTAGTTTCGGAATCAAGAAAGGTGAAAGGACGTAACATGAAGCACGAATAAGAGAAATAAAGCACGTGTGTGTGGTTCTTGTCGCAAAGCCTCGAAACAGGCAACTGCAATGTAAAATATTGAGACGTATTTTAGCGAAATACGATGGGTGTGGAATCGATCGAAGTTCCTTGGGACACACTGCACTGACGCTTTTAGTGAGTGTACTACATAGTCTTTTGATTTAAAAAAAGCGGGCCCTGGCGAAAGGAGAGTGGAAGTGTCGGTACCACAGGTTCTTTAATTTGGAAGTCTTATGCAGTAGGCAGTCTCTAGCTTTCATGCAGCAGTTAGATACTCTGTAAGTTTTATACGGAAGGTAGGTACTCTGTAGGTTATTAACAGAAGATAGTTACTCTGCAGGTTTTATACAGAAGATAGTTACTCAGTAGGTTTCATACAGAATATAGTTACTCTGTAAGTTTCATGCGGCAGGTAGTTACTCTGTAGGTTTTATACAGAAGATAGTTACTCTGCAGGTTTTATACAGAAGATAGTTACTCTGTAGGTTTTATACAGAAGATAGTTACTCTGCAGGTTTTATACAGAAGATAGTTACTCTGCAGGTTTTATACAGAAGATAGTTACTCTGCAGGTTTTATACAGAAGATAGTTACTCTGTAGGATTCATGCGGCAGTTAGGTACTACGTCGGCAGTTGCTGTCTAGGATTTATACAGTAGTTAGTTACTCTGTAGGTTTTATGTAGTATTTAGGTACTTTGTGAGCTATATGCAGTAGTTCATCTTCTTCCTTTTCTTCTTCTTCTTCTTCTCCTCCTCCTCTTCCTCCTCCTCCTCTTCAAGCACAACAGTCTGTTGTGGACCTCGGCCCCAACACAGTCTTCTCCATGCCCGATGTTCTCTGAAAATAGGCTGCCTGTTTTTAGGCGCGTTCGCCAAATTGCGAAAAGTGATTATTAGCTTCGTCATGTCTGTCTGTCCGCCTTTTCGCCTGTCCGCATGTAAAAAATTCGGCGCCCACTGGACGAATTTTTATAAAATTTGATGTTTGAAAATTTTCCGAAAATGTATCGAGAAAATTAAAGTTTCATTAAAATCGGACAAGCATAACAGGCACTTTGCATGTAGACTATTATTCATTTTTTAAACATATCTCGCTCAGTTCTTACTAGATTAAAAATTTGCAGAAAAAGTCGTACAGAAAATCAAAACACACATTTTATATTCTATTACTTAAAAACAAATTGCCTTTTATGAGATAATATGGAAAAAATATAATACAGCCGGACAGTCCACAGATGATAATATGACGCAAGCCCATTGGATGCTGGATAACAAAGGCTAACTCTCTCAGAATAAGTAGTACTTCATACACTCCTCAATTTTACGTTATACAGACATTGCCTGTCTTATTAATTCCTTTCAACTTCGTCCCTCTATCTTTTACGTGATCTTCTTATTTTCCTTGTTCCTTTCACTGTAGCTGTTGCGATTGGTTTTGGGCAGCAGTTAATTACTTCATACGTTTTATACAGCAGTCAGTTATAGCGTACTTTTATGCAGCACTTGGTTTTTGTGTAGGTTTTATACAGCAGTTTGTTACTCTGTAGGTTTATACAACATTTACTGTGTCGGACTTTTACAATACTTAGTTATCCCGTAGGTTTCAGGCAGCCGTTAGTTTCTCTGCAGGCTTTATGTAAAAGTTACAGTTTAGGCCTTCTGCATAAGTTCGTTACTCTGCAGAAGTAGGCAACAGTTAGCTACTCTGTGAACTTATACAACAGTTATGTACTCTAGGCCCCATACAGCGGTTAAGTGGTTTTTACTTGTGCTGTTAATTGAAAACTCATCAGTCTTGAGATGCGGCGCACAATGCACGGTTATTGAAATTCCACACGTTGTGGCTTTGCAATTTCAGAATCCAGACTGCTGGTTGAACCGGTTATTTCGTCTAGATCCCCGGGTTAAGGTCATTGATTTAAATGATGTATGGACGGAGAAGTAGGGAAATGATTTTTGTTGTATCTGAATCTATTATGTAAAATCTAGAATGTGTCAAGTTCAGTCCAAATTTATTCCGATGTCATTAAAAACTTATTTAGTTCTATATGTATACATGTTTCTGTGTGTGTGTGTGTGTGTGTTTGTTTGTGTGTGTGTGTTTGTGTTAACACATACATGCATTCGTGTAGAACAGTACCCTAAGTCAGGACAGGCAATAACAAGAAACAAAGCATTTGTTCAAAAATAATATTACATTCTAACTGTAACTAAGGAACACATAAATATGGCTGTTGTCTTATATTTCTATTGTATTCACATTTATTTCGAATTTCCGAAGTTTTTGTTCATATGTAGGCTTAATTCTTAATTTTTGCTTCTTTTGTTTTCATCCATTCATCACATTTGTGTCAGTAGAATTTAACTCATGCTTGTTGAATTGGGTTAGTTGTATTTATTTTAATTTCCATTGCTTAATTTCACTAATAAAAATAAATATCCACATAATGTCCAACTAGAGGAAAATTTGCTGTTCCCATTGTTATTTTTATTCCATATTACATGCTATCGGATTCATGAGCCTCGCTCGACCCTTGTCCCTGAGGCTCATTTTTGGGTAGCCTGGTGGAAAATTATAACATCTGAAATTAATTGATGGTCTAAATTGGCACCTTTCTCAAGACAAACGTAATCGCTGTAATATTCGTCTGCAGCACACCCGCGCTGCACTCTTTACCACGGGTGTCGTCTTAACAAATACTGAAATGCTGTTGATAGGCTTCCAGCGGCAGATGTAATTGGACGTATCACCTGCTCTGTCACATTCCTCGTGCTAGTCAAGCCAAATGCATCCACTTATATAAGAACTTAAGAACTAGAGTCCAGAAATGCTGTGCCAACATATATTTCAACAAACAATGTCTCAAACAAGGCGTTACCCCAAAGTACGCTCAGATTACGTACCCCAATCCCGTATTAGCACATCACACCTTTTAGACAAAAGTTTTAATTAGACATATTCCACGAATGTAAACACGATGGGATACCAAAGTGTGCATAGCATCTGGTAACACAATTGTTAATATAGGCCTGAAGATGACTAGGTTATAGTCGAAACATGTAGCCTTGTATTACCGTATATAATAAAGCGTTTGTGTTGACGTACACTATATAGCATTATATTCCTCGTGCGTTGTACTTCAGTCAGCAGATTTTCGTAATTCTGTTTCTCAGTTTATTTTTATTATTATAATTACCACCACCACCACCACCACCACCACTACTATTACTGCCACAAACTACCATACCACCACCACCACTACTACTACTAATACAACTACTACTATTACTACCACCACCACCACCACCACTACTTTTCTGTATTCTCCAAAAGGTTCAAACCGGCCTTCTATTCAGTGGGTATCGAGCTTCTTTCTCTTGCGGTAAAGCGTCCATGTGCGTGACACTGACGTCTTTAGTCCCCTGTATGCCTTTTGTGGCGTGTGCAGGAAAAATATTTTAACTGCTACTGCTAGTATTAGGGGTGGGGCAGTGGTGCTGGCAATGTTAGTATTTTTATTGTGTTGCCATAATGTCATAATGCAGAACTTGACAGCACAATGCATCAATCGAAACAAGCAATGCTGATCCGTGCTCATGTGTCATCAGCTATTCACCAATTACTGACATGGCAGGACACGCGTCCCTGTAGCTCCTAGCGCAAATGCAAGCTGTCAGGCTGTAATGAATAGAGATTTACCCAAGGCTAAAGTGCAGAATAGTGATTAGCTGCTGCAAGACGACGGGGTTCAGTAACAGGCAGAAGAAAATCTTTCGCTTCAAGGCACATTCGCAAAATTGCGTGAAGACTGATCCCAGCATCGAATTTTGAGATATTCTGTCGCGAATTATATATGTAGATTTTTCCTAACATTTTCTAGTCAATGTTATAATAGGCCGTGATATTGTTGGTTGCCACAACTTCCTATTAAGTCTTCATAATCTCTCTTGTTCCGTCACTAAACACACCGCATCATATCTGCCGTGGATACTGCGCAGGTTAGCTAAAATGAAAAGAGCGGAAAACTTCGCTGATCCAACTATTGTATCAGCTAACTCCATCGCATAGAGCAAGGCTCGAGAATTTTTTTTAACAAATCTGTGAGCCACTTGAACATTGTAGGCGCCAGAAAAGTGACATGAAGAAAGTCTCATACCGGGGACCCACAAATATTACGCGTTACCCTACAAGATTTAGTCCCACGGCGAACTGGAGCACGGCATTGGAGCGCTCCTGGCAAACAAAGAGACATAATGCTCTAGACTTGTGTTGGACGGGGGGGAGGGGGGTCCTGGCTGAGGCTTTTGGTTGATCTTTTCATTTTCTCCAGTCGGGTTCCAAGATAGTACATGGATTAGGCCACGACCGCTTTGTTGCGATGCTATACCAATTCGCCGTCAGCAAGTCATTCTACCATGGACGCTGTGTAGCGTGACATACTGACAGCGTCGCAATACAAGGCGCAAGAAACACAATATCTGATGAAGAGTGCCAGTTACGAAGCTTTGTTCTGCGAAGTTTCTCTCTGTCCACAAAACCCTAAATGTATGTAATTTTCCAAGCGTTTCATACCTATGTACGTAGGGTCAGATTATTGTCTTATGCTGTAATTTGCAATTTTAAGTCTTTAGAGAGGTTAGTGGAAGATAAAAGTATAAGCCTTTTATCAAATCGTTTTAAACGCATTCGTTATTTCCGTGCTAGACTGCCGTGATTGACCTTCGCTCTTGGCACACAGCCAGTAATGAGGTACAGGTAATGAGATTTCGCTATTAGATGTGAGGTACTGTCTAAGCTCTGTGCTTGGTTTTCGGGTGTCCACACCTAGACGGACAGAAATATGGTAGAACTTAGCTTTCTTCGATGATCTTCTAGTCGATCGAAGGTCTGCACGAATCAGGATGCCTGGCACAAAATCCTGCACTTGTCATAGAAGGCAGGAAAATTCAGCGAAATTAATTTCGGTTATTTGTATACAGAAAGCTGAATACGTAGCGCGTCTGCCAGTAGTACAATGTTTGTCGTTGCCTGCACGACCTGCAGCATCAAACGGGTCGATATGTGATGCAGATATTTCTCTGTTTCAAGGAATGTTACGACAAACGTATTAATTTGATTCCCTTACAGCGATCACTGCTAATGTTGAAGAATCTCACTTTAATCATACCAACCAATGCACTCATATAAAATTTCACAATAAAACACTTAAAATCGCTCCAACATTTTTCGATCATAAGATCATCAGGGAGCCATGCTGTTCTTTGCTAAAGTCACATATTAAAAACACTCACTAATTAATTTCCTTACAGTGACAGGGTACTGTGGCAGCGAGTCATAATGTGTAAGAGTACGTTGCTGAGAATGCGCCTGCTTATGGCTGTGCGTCGTGTGTTATGTTGTTAGTGACTCGTAACATTACACACGACGCACAGCCATAAGCAGGCGCATTCTCAGCAACGTACTCTTACACAATATGACTCGCTGCTACAGTACCTTGTCACTGTAAGGAAATTAATTAGTGAGTGTTTTTAATATGTGACTTTAGCAAAGAACAGCATGGCTCCCTGATGATGATCTTATGATGATCGAAACATGTTGGAGCGATTTTAAGTGTTTTATTGTGAAATTTTATGCGAGTGAATTGGTTGGTATGATTAAAGTTACTCTACGAAGTGCACGGTGCAACAATAAAGTGAAGAATCTCGTTCGTTTTGTCGCGTATCTAATAACTAAAATGATGAAATATTGAGAATTCAATAAGGCATTCCCGGCCTGAGAACCGCTTTGGGTGCTTCAAACCGACAGACGTTTCAGAACGCAGAGATTGTACGGTGTATGTCTCTGAAACATTAATTGAATTGAATCACGTGTCGCATGTCAGCCAGATAAGATTTTATTCAATTTTGTCGCGTGAAATCTTGAAGGCACGTATTCAGAATTGTTGATTATTTCTTACTTCGTCCTGCATAGCCTGGAAACTTTGTCCGTCATCTTGATGGAGAACACAGCTTCAGGATAATCATATGACAGGATACTGAACAGAACACTAAGATGGAAAATGACTTGAAGCTAAGGATGTGCGTGAAGTGATAAAACCAAATAGCTTTACTGCGCCTTAGGCAAACTAGCTTGAAAAAGTGTAGTCCAGTTAGGAGTACGGATACTTCACGTAATTTCAAGACGAGAAGTAGCCACAAGATATTGTTTCTGTATCGAAAATACGTAAATCTTTGTGTAATCCGTCTTTTATACTACGCACAAGTTTTGTGTATGCAGTATGTTACACATATGGTAACTAAAGTCGAATTTCCTCCGCAGTTTTCTTTATACAATCCATTATCTTCCGGAATTTAGTCATACTGGGTCGCAAACATGTCCTCCTTATTCTTGCTTACGTTGATGCACCTTGTGCATAGTGTATTCAAAGTAATATGCAGCCATTTCCAACAGCATCTAGATGTCTGGAAAGGACTCATAGAATGAAACCCTAGCTGATGTCATATTGACAGACATGGACTTTGCAGGTGGTGGCTATCAGTTGGTTTGTACGACGTTGTAAGTTTGTGCATTAAATATTGTTTTGTTTATAATAAAACACGTGGCAATAACTCGAAAACCACATAGCACGGACTAAATCTGATTGTTTCGTAATGGAACAGCTCTGCAGAACAATGTCGTAGTTCTGTGTGCAGCTACAGTTTGTTTTCGAATATACTAACACACTGATTGGGATCATTTGTAACAGCAGTGCTTCTGAAGATTCAAGTGTTCCGTGTCGACTTTTACCGCGACAGTGTGCCAGTCGACACTCATAACTGCCTACAAAACTTGAGTATTCGCGTTCATACACATTTCACGGAGTAAACGAAAAAATGTTTGTCGTGGCAAGAGTTTTGTTATAGAACTGCTCAATGGTTGAAGCAGTAGTTTTGTCGGCACCTCATGTATGGTGTGCGTAATGTGACGGCGTAATTTTGTTCAGTGCTTTGCACTTCTTCTTCCTGAATCTGAAACTGACAAGCCGTTACTTAAAGGTGTTATTATCTAGTAAAACTGATTGCTCTGTATCTGTTGCCTTCCAGACCACGTAGTTAGTCTTTCACGGATTAGACAGTTAGGGGAGGATTTATTAGATGAGGGTTGGGCCTGTATTGAAGTGTCTTTTTGAAGGACGTCCAAAGAAGTGTTTTATTTGGGAATTGAACTCTGGATCCAAGCTCCTGTTTATATATCTTGACTTAGCTCATCATAAATTGTAATTACTTTCTTTGACCACGTCTGTACTAAGCTGCTCTGCAGATAACAGGCACACAGTTCTAACAGGTCACATACAATACCATCCTTCTGTTCCCTCAGATTCCAGTGTGCGTCCTTGGGGTCCAAGAATCCTCAAGGCACAGAACGATAAATCTAGCGTCTCCCATCTACCTGCGCGATACCTCCCACGACGTCAACCTATTGGATCGTAAACACGGAGAAATTCCTCTTGTGTTTCCTTCCCGAGACAAGGGTCGTGAAGCCGCAGCGGAACTTTGGTTGGTACTGTTGCGTGAGACGATATACTGCTAGTGACTAGGCTATGGGCTGGCCGAACGAGGAACCGGGGTTCGATTCCCAGCAAAAACGGACGTGCTTGTTCTTATCTGCTCTCAGACCGTTCTTGGTGCCCGCCAATGCGTACTGGGGGGCCTTCACCCCGAGAGTAAATCAGTAGGGGCGTGAAGCTGATCAGTGACAATCAGCAGTCTGACACAACTTGAAATTTTAGAGGTATTTAAGAACTGCAGATAGTGAGGGATGGATTGCTGCCAGTGGTATGCGTTCAAACAGGTACTAAATAATACCACCGGCTTCCATTCATACCCCGCCTTTGTCCCACTTTTCTTCCCGCAATTTTCAAGTTATCAGTCATCGACCCTCTTGCTGAGGTTAGATAATTCGTGCAGATATACCTCAAGCCTGCCATACATTTTCATGGCTTGACACGTAGGTCAAATCATCGACTTTACCATTTTGTATCACATCAGCGATCTTTATTGAGCCAGTTGGAAAAAGGCAGCGTTCGTTTACTTGTATTTGGGAGGTACCCAGTTCGAATGTCACCGTATACAGTCAACAGTTTTCCTGACTTGAGGACGTCTGCTGTCTGTTTAGCAAATGTCGTCGTAGGCCACGACAAGTTCATCCACAGTCCCTGACGATTTACCGTCTGTGTAACTTCATCGTTTTCGACATGTATAACTTGTGATTCTTAAATGTAAATATTAAGAATCAGTCAAACCGTGTTCATATTCGCAGTATCGAGATGACACTCGAAGACGAACAGTTTTTTTTTCCAGAACCAATGAAGAATTTTTTTTTCAGAACTTAAAATTAACTCCGTTGTAAAGGAAATTCAGAATTACAGAAATAAATGGGTACATGTTCGGTGAATGGACAGAGACAGACCGCCACACTTAACTATGCAATATCAACCAAGTGGGAAACGAAGCCAAGCACGACTCCTCAAAAACTTCTCGACAGTTACTGGTATCGGAACAGCTCACGAGGCCCCAAAACCCTGCTAGCTATATGATGGAGAAGAAGAAGAAGAAGAGGAAGAAGAAGAAGAAGAAGATTATGATGATGATGATGATGATGAGGGTGATGTGAATTGTTATATTTACCTATTATGACAGTAAGTTCCTCGGTCGCGAAATTGTACTATTTCGATAAGCTGTTATTCCTTCCCAGAGTACTCTGACAAGAACTATGGAAATCCACAAACAGTAGCTTCATGTCGTTTTGTTTATCACAGTGGCAAACAGCAGTACTTGCAAAAGGTAAAGACAACACAAGTACAACACCGTACTATCAGGCCGTGTCGAAAAGTGGAAGGTAAGCCCCATCTTCAGGCCCTGTTAATCCATGAAATTCAGGTCGCTCTACTACTGGGAGAAGAAGCACACTGTCCGTTGAGTGGTTGCGTGGGGTCCCACAGTCGGTCTGAGAGTTGCTGACTTAGAGAAAAACATCTTTGCTTATGCGGGAGAGTACTAGTCTCAAAAACTAACAGCAAACATTTGCAGTTTGCCTGTGCTGAACAACACTTTTTCTCTCTGAAGTGTTGTGGTTACATCATCACTAATAACACTGTCTAACCACAACTTATCTTAATATGGCCGGTGGTAAGCAATATTAAACATTTCCTTAAGCATCTCATTGTAAGGTCAGGCCAATGTGAAATACCAGACTTAGGACTGTCGTTAAATCGGATGTCCTTACTCGGTATGTATGGTGACCAGGGATGGGCGTGTGCAGTCTTCGACATGTTCTGTAGGTGCGCCCACCAGTAGCAAGGTCAGTGCCTCTACTGTCTTCATTGTGACGACAGTTTCTTTAAGTTCTGAGAGGCAGAGGAAGCGAACCGGGCGATGGACATGTTGTCATTCATCACAAGGCCAGAAACCTTAACCTTATTTATATGCACATTTTCATGTTCGTAAGGTCAATTTTCCATTTTTTGGCAGTATAATTTTTGTCTGTTTGACCTATTTTTGTCATTCAGAATTATTTTGTGTGGATGCCGTTGATGTTGATAAATCCACTTACAACGCGGAGAACTTCAGGAGCTATCAGTGTTCACAGAACCACACTTCACTCGCACTGAAGTGTGATTTTGTGAACACAAGTTTGAACTGATGATTTCAAGGGCGCCATGTTTAGGTTGCTGGCATCTTTGTTTGCCGGTATGCTGTATATCTTTGTGGCGTATCTTGCTCCTTGTTCGTCTGTTTTCTCGTACTTCTTTCTCCCCTATAGCGATCTTCTCGAATCTTTTGTTGTCTCCCGCAATTTTTGTTCCTCTGTGTAAGAAACTACGTCATCTGCGAACAGGCATGCATTATGGTTTTACAGAACGATGGTAGCTGCTGTAAGTCATATTTCTTCGTAGACGATGATGGAATTATCTGCGTCATCTGCTGTTACCGTCTCGTCTTTCTTTCAGTTACGATGCTGCGAGACGTTTATTTCTGTATGAGTCTTTACATTTTACGAGTAAATTCAAGTCATATAGATTTTTAGGACGAGTGTAAAGGAAAATTGTTTGAGAAAGATATAAAGTGAGGCTGAACTGTTGATATTGTAAAGAAATGATATCATTTACTTGTTATAACCTCTCAGTCGGAGGACATTCCATGCTTTCGACGTGGATTTGAACTGCATTGCGGATTGCGGTCTGATAAACAGACTGTGTTTCTGATATCCTTCTAAGGACCTGTCTCTCTCCATATTGAAAAGAAATGTCTTGAAGTATGTTAACTTTGCAGCATTACCAATAATTCAAATTATGACGATATATGTAGCTCTTCCAATTAAATAAAATTATGTGTTATACAGAATACCTTTTCTGCTTGGATTTTTTGTAATTTTTCTAGTTTACTTTATATGTTTCAGGTTTCAAGAATTGGGTCTTCTAACTTGTTTGTGTTTGAGCTGTGGATGTTTAGACATTTGACAGGACCATCCTAAGGCCTATTCCCATACAGGACAAAGAAAAACATTTTGGTTTGCACGGGTCAATTCGGCGAGCTAATATTAAAATAGAGAGAAAGAGGAACGTATCGCGATGGGTTTAAGCGTTTTTGCTATCCGGTGTCATAAAGAGGGAACACAGTGGAAAGACTGAGGAATCGTGCGCAGTTAGGGTGTGTAGCGTTACGGAAAGAGAAGAAATGAAGCTGTAATCAGTCATAGAAAAGTAAGCCCTTTTTCAGGAGCCTTAAGAGAGCAAGGGTCAAGAGTGCAGAACTGGTTGGGCGAGCGTCATGACAAGTTCTATAAGAGCAGAATATATTCTGAACACTGAGTATCTCTGCACTGCTTAAGCAGGAATCTTATGGAACAGTTATTCATGGTCAGGCACGTGTTGTCGTGGAGACCGTACGATAGTAGTAATGTAGAGTTTCCAGCTGTTTCTGGAATGCTAATTAGTTTGAATAAAACGCAAGATGGAGTAAAAATAATTGCACTACTTAGTTTGAAAGAAAGAGATTGAAATTAGTCAGTCTGTCTTTTTGAGTACGAAATAACTGCTGAGCCAAGGGAATAGGCGTCGAATTATAAATTGTTATGAAAACGTTCGTTTATGAACGGTCACCATATCTTCACACTGTAAAAACTACAGCCGTCTAGTACATATTTTAAACTAGCCATTAGTAGCACCTTTCGATTTTCCATGTTTATTGAAATCGAGAATATTGAAAAGGTTTTAACATTTTATGAAACGTAAGAGCACATTTAAATGTAACTTAGTGTCGCAGTGGTGACGAAGGACGTGCTATCTTCTGTATCTTTTACTTTACGATTTCACCGACACAGAAAATTAGTTTTGCTTCCTCAGGTTATAGTTCGTGATCTTCTCAATAATGATGTCCTTGTTACATTAAAATGCCTACTAGATGTTTGTCTGGCTCGTGGTCAGAGAATATCATTTGGGATGTACTCTCCATCCTGAAGATGGCAAACGCACGCTTCTCTGAAACGCTGGTACCTACCATATTTCACGGCGTTACCCTGCGCGAGAACTTCATATCCCACAGTTAAACCAACGCCTTTTATTAAAATGTTGTTTACAAGAACGGGCTATTCTCATCTTGCACTTTTCTTCCTATTCTCTTTCTTTGAGACGTTATAAAGTTTGTTAACGCTCGTAATATGTAAGATGCCTTTGTTAAGCTGCAACATATTTGTTTTGTTCTTTACACATACTTGAGTAGCGTATAAATACGTTGATGGAATAAATAATGTAACAACGTAGAGAAGTCACGCAGTTTAAGGCTTCTTAATGGTGTAATGTTTAAATATCTTTTCGTTTTATTTCTACAGTAAGTGCAGTTTAGCGCACTTTCCTCTCATGATAATGAAAGCAGGCGTTTTGTGTCAGCATGTCAGTGCTTGTGTTCTGCCAGCTTGACGAGCTTCCTAGCTGTCTGTGTGCTGTATTTGCTGTACTGCACTTATGTAACTTGAAGCCACTCAAGGTCAGTAATTTCGTATGATTTATTCAGGCGACTGTGTGGTAAATAACTAGTTCGAGGTTTTTTTTTTATATTTTGTTGACTGGTTTTCTAATTAATCAATTAGGTCGCTATGCCAGAGTTGTAAATCACTTAGCCGCATAGGACGTTGCCCAGGGTACACCACTAGGAGATGGATCTACTTTGCACCCCAAATTACTGAACTTACACCACGACAAATTTGAAAGAGCTGTTATCTTTGACTCAAAGGCTGCAATACTATCTGCGGGATCAACAGAAACTAAGATATCAACAGAAGCCAGAGACTTCCAGGACCTAATACGACAAATTAAGGCAAACCACAAACAAACTGTACTGCAGTGGATACCAGGACACTGTCAAATCTCAGGGAACGAACAAGCTGATATACTGGCTAAGAAGGGGGCCCAAATTACACAAACACATATTAGAGAATCATCCTACCACTCTATTAAACTACATTTAGAACAGGTGTTCCAAAGTGTATACAGACATGAATTGGAGACAAGACTAACCCATAAACAGTGGAAACAAGAAATAACCAAAATACCAGACTGGCCTGGAAGAAAGGCAGTTGCAGAATTTCGACTGTGCGTTGGGCATGATTGCTTGGGTACACATCTTCACCGCACTGCAATCCGCCCTGACCCCTGCTGCATGCTATGCAGCCTCCGCGAACCCACGGACAGAAACCATCTAGGACAGTGTACCGCACTACTTAATAGGACAGAGTGTGGTCGATACTGGGAGGTCAGGACAAAAATGATGGAAAATTGACTTTGTCTTTTTACTATTAACCATTTTTGTGACTACTTCTTATCATTAGGACTTTCATATTTACTTTGAATGCTTTCAGTATCTGTACTTTAATTTTAACGTTTTACTTTTATTGGTCGCATAGGTCAATGATAAACAGTCAATGTACCTGGCATTAGGAAAATAAAAAAATAGTATTTTGTTGACCGTGCATTCTAATATAATGATAGTCTTTTTCAGCAAATTGATACACAAATTCTTTATTTTAATACATTTATTATACTCCTCTACATGTTTCAAGCACTAATATGCTCATCTTCAGGAAGACAAACTGTATTAGTGCAGCATCTGGTATCGCCACTTTCTTTAAGTGACTGTTCAGATCACAGGTTACGAGAGGAGTCCTATCGTAGCCTGTGTACTGAACAGTCACCTAAAGAGAGTAACGATACCAGATGCTGTACTAATAAAATTTGTCCTCCTGAAGATGAGCATATTAGTGCTTGAAACATGTAGAGGAGTATAAATAAATGTATTAAAATAAAGAATTTGTGCCTCAAGTTGGTAAAAAAGATTATCATTAGTTTGAGGTCTTTACGTCATATTGTAATAGGATCATTACTGGGGACGAGATAGACCCAAGTTACCTCTTTTACGCCTTAACCCGCTACAGAAATATTAGGCCTGACTCTAGCTTTATTTGCCTTGCCTATTAAGTGAACAAGATGGTTGTCTTTACTGTGAAAAATCATGTCTGTTGCTGAGGGTTCGCAAGGGTATGCCGTTGATCCCTTCCTGAGCTAGAAGATCCCGTAGCATATCCCTGCTTCCGATTTCTTTAAGATAACAGTCAAATACGGATAGAACTATAGAGATTTGAGGTTATCATGGCTATGACTGTGAAAATTTCCATCTTCTAGGGTGCGATCAGTGCCTACGTACTCTGCAGTACATTGTCACATCCACAATGCAGCAATCTTCAGAACAACATATTTTGATGAAGGTGACGAAAGATAACTGAGTGAGGACTGAAACGTTGTAGGACGAAGTGACATTATTGCATCTGTGAGGAGTGTAGATATGTAAAGTTGGTACTGATGACGGTGTGATATTGGTGGAAACATGTATGAGGTTGTCTTTGAAGTGTTTTACATGTGTCTTATCGCAGGATAGGAAGAAGGAAGGCAGAGGGAAGGTAGATTACGTGGAAGCCCATATTGAAAGAGCCATTGGTTTGAAAGGGGGAAATCGAACCACTGTATTAGCTGTACACCACAAGACCCTGAATAGACCTGGAGAAGAATAAGAGCTGTTTGGAGACTATATATCCTTGCGTCTTTTTCTTTTAGTTCCGAGTAGATTAATGTATCCTGGTTGTCTAAATCATAGCCGTGACGTGTGCTGTTTGGTTTACGCGTTGTCTCCTTTATTCGTCAGGTTGTAACTTTGACAAGGTGTTGCACTCATATTAATCAGCCAGTTAAATGGTACGGCAACTCGAAGTCAGGACACTGGTGATACAGAACCCCGCTTTTTTTTTTGACGAAGATCCTCAGTTAAGTTCAGCAATTATTCACGAAATGAATGTGTATATTGCACGCAGCTTTCCACTCTGCTTGCTGTGTATCTGACATACGTCACGTAGCTACAGTTTCGTGACAGTCAACTCATCATGTCAGGCGAAACCACGTCCCTTGTTTAGGCAATTAGCGTCACGAATTTGGAAAGGCGTTAGGGTTGACAAATCACGTTTGCTTGCATTAATGTGACCCACATCCGTTCTATTGAATCAAAACTACCGATGATAAAACTTACATAACGTCATTGTAATTTTCGAACGAATGTCCATTTGATGCCTGCTACGTGCATTTGGGGGATAAAACAACGGAATCTGAGATTAGCCCCCCCCCGTTTCCATTCCAGTCTCTAAGGGATTTGCACTGACAAATTTTAGGGGGGCAGGGTCGTTTCGCAATTTTTTTTTTCCGACGGAAAGCTCTTGTTTACCACCTTGTTTAAGTTGTACGACGCACCAGATAAGATGGCACGCTCTCAAGCTTCGGCGAGGGTGTCGCTACTAACGCGGCGCTCTTGGGCTGAATTTAGGGTAAGGAAGGCAGTTTTGTATTCATTCGGACACTGTAGAGTGGGGCGCGACATGGTGGACGGTAGTTTGGCCGAGTGCACGCACTGAAGGGTATGGGAAAGTGATTTTATAGCTTGAAGAATTCTTAACTCTCGTCTATAGATGGAGGTAAGTTGTCAGCCGCAGGCTTCGACCACTTACCCCCGGGAAATTTGCTCCGTGTACCCATTTAGTAGGGAGTGGACGGGTCCCTAAACCGGCCCGGGTTCTTTGAAGAGCGCAAAGTGTCTTGCCTCTCTCGGGAATCGATACAAGGTTCCTTGGGTGGTCAGACTGTAAGGTGGTTGCTCTACCGACTGAGCTGGACCAAAAGCAGCACTCACACCCATCTTCGGATTACCGGAAATGACTCCATCATCACACTGAATACTACCCCCTTGTTCGTACAGCCATACCTTGGAGGCGCATAGTTCCGATTTGTTCTGTTCGAAGTAATTCTGACCGAGGATTTTGTGTTATTGCGTAGTCCAGAACAGCGCGGAATACAAATAATCCAAGACTGCCCCATTCCGAATTTTACCTGCTCATATATATGTACACATAAAATTATGTCTCCAGATTTATTTCGTAGATCGCCTTTTCACCTAAATGCAAAGTAAGGGTTGCTGGAATGCACGTTGAATGGCTAAACAGAATGTTAAGAACACAGCATCTGATTCATGTGTTTTGGATGCTTATTAGCAATCCAAGACTTTTTAACTTTGATATATGGGATGATTGTAGAATAATTTGTAGGTACTTAGGTAACATGATATCTAAGGACCAGTGTTTTAATTTATGCAGAATATTAGTCGAAGTATGAACATAATATCCAGGTCCTATACTGATGTGAGATGAGGAAAATGAAAGTAACAGACATAAGAACTTTGTAAGGTGATCACAGTAGTTTATCCTTCACAAGCAGAGAGCGCTCACACACGTGGGAAACTTAAATCGATAGTGATGTTGAAAATGGCCACATTTAGCAATGGATGGGAGACCGCGTAGCAACAGTGGGTGAAGACAAGTGGGCGAAGGTCCCTCGGAGTTGTAAATCTACAGGACAAAAAATAAAGGGAGGTAAAATAAGACGCGTGATGCAAACGTTTTTGAGGTGGTGCTGGCGGCAAACATTACATCATATTTTCGAGGCCGGTACAAACACGAAAACAAAATTTCGAGACTGATGCAAGCATTACAACAAATTTGACATTCAGAGGACAGTGCATCGCGATATATTCTTATAATATAACCAACGAGATGCACAATTTCTCAAATTTATTTTTGGAATAAAACTCTACATGTTTCGGACGGGTTTTCTGTCCATCGTCAGGAGTCTAGTACTGTATACACAGCAATAGGTATGACTGTTTACTAGCAGGATCAGAACGGAACCTGATGCTTCCAACCTGATCCTGCTAGCAAGCAGTCAGCATAACCTCTATGACGTATACTTATTGCTGTGTATACAGTACTAGACTCCTGATGATGGACAGAAAACCTGTCCGAAACATGTTAAGTTCTATTCCAAAAATAAATTTGAGAAACTAGTGCATCTCGTGGGTTTTTATTATAAGAACATTAAAACAAAGTTTAGAAGCGGGTACAGAAACTGAAACGTTTTCGAGACGGTTGCGGGTATTAAAATTAATTTCTCACCCCATTAAGACAGTAGCACAGCATTCTAGGGTTAAATATATATTTTCAAGATGTTAAATTATAATCTTTTTTGTGATCACACGCCCTACTTTGCCTATGCGTAATTTGCTTCTTGAATTGTTGACCCTCGAATATGGGACCGATAGGTTGTCCCGAAACGTCGGTAAGAAAGTACCACCACTCGCTGTGTAACAGCCCAGACGAGCGCAGTTCTCATTTACTTTGCCGAGTATGGTTTTGTCGTATTATACGTTAATCACTCCTACAACATTAGCGACTGACTACGGGCTGGACGGTCCGGGATCGAATCCCGGTGGAGACGAGATTTTCTGCCTTTCCAGACGGCCCTGAGATCCACCCAACCTCCTGTAAAATGGGTACCGGGTCTTTCCCGGGGGTCAAGTGCGGCCAGGGCGTGTTGCTGACCACTCACCCCCTTCTAGTGCCGCGGTCATGGAAGAATAGAGCTATACCTCTACCCACCCTCTGGGCCACACCGGACCTGTAACGGGATCACTTTACCTTTACTCCTGCAACATAGGGTTGTTGTGATAAATGGTTGTGTGCTCTTAGTGTGAACTTAGGAGTCGCGAAAGCTGAATAAGAGTGAACACCTGAACGCCTGACCGTGGTTCTGTTTGCACGAGGATCAGCGATGCTTAGCTTCCCTATAACATCTAGATCAACCCTCGGTCTACGCAACTCCGTGTCGAGTGGTTACCGGAAGCCTTATGCAGGAATAAAGCGGCCGGATCCTTACGTTGACCACTCACGTCCATCTAGTGCTGAGGTTAAGAATGCTTGGCGCTATGCCCCCCCCCCCCCTTTTTTCCCTTGTACTTTCTTGGTTTAAGAGTGTCTTTAACACGGGGCAACATTAGCTTTTTATATTAAATTAAGTTTC
>Ga0123352_10005892_pt1 | contig 18615 bp, 20 predicted proteins | sample TergutLab28metaG_FD_89700 | JGI IMG/M metagenome (GOLD analysis project Ga0123352, IMG submission 89700) | Labiotermes labralis P1 segment gut microbial communities from Petit-Saut dam, French Guiana - Lab288 P1 | ecosystem: Host-associated > Arthropoda: Insects > Digestive system > Gut ... | reverse complement strand
TTCATCAGGAGCAGGAAGCGGAAGTGATTCTGCTTCTAAATAATCTGAGCATAAAAAATCTCACCCTTCTTTTTTTAATTTGGCTTGACTATTAAGCCTGGGTGAGTTATAATTCACTCAGGCCTGTTAGCTGGGCTGGCGGGGACACGATTGCTTGCTGTCGCTAAACTTGCTGGGCAACGTGTCCCTTTTTTCCTTATATTTTGTTATATTAGCATTATATATTTATCTGTATTTCTTGTCAAGCATTTTCCAAAAATAAAAATTTATGATAATCAACAAGCCGCCCCTACGGTATTTGTGATTTTGTTGTTAAATTAGGACGACATGACAAAAGTAGTGTTTGTTCTTGCAAATAAATATATTATGTGATATAGTTATTAACAAGGCACTATAGCCCTAAGAGCAATCAAAAAAGCAAGATGGCTGGCAATCCCCCCCAAGAAAGGGGGTGATACTATGTCTGTATACGAGATAATTGTTATTATTTTCCTAGCTATGACGTTTTTTATGTCGATGGTAAGGTTTATGATATATTTTGCAGATAAATTTTCCAAAAGAAAATAACCGCCACCGTCTAAAGTAAGCGGTTATTTAATTATCCATAACTTTAGCCAACCGCTTTGCGATTGCTCTTTTTATTATTATATCAAATTCCCTTCGCTTATGCAAGGGTTTTTTGTTTTATTTTGTCGAAATGTTGACAACAAATGTTGACAATTTTCAACAGTTTGAAGGGCTTGGAAAACTCAATAAAAAGAGAACCGAAAATAGACTTTCAGCTTATTATTGACAACAATGGCAAAGTCCAAATGCCGGTTGTTCTTGATGGACTGCGATATCTATATCCGCACCAACAAAACCGCTGACGATGTAATGCGCATGATTGGCACTTAGCATGGATTGCAATTAGGGTATATTGCAGATGCAAACTATGTTATTCCTAACGGAGATGAAAATAACACAAGTCTGTTTAACATTAGCGAAAAGGGTTGTAAAAGGAGCAATATCATGGTATAATAATACAAAGTATTATGCTGTAAATCAACCTATGGGCATAGATGAAAGCGAGAAATGAAGGAGGAATTATGATGAAGGGATTTAAAACTGCAAAAAAGTTTATTGCATTTAATCTTATATTGATAATGACATTTGTTTTGCTGCCTTTTAGTGTAATTGGATTCCCTGTGAATTTGAATCTGGGGGCAGGCATAGCTTCAACCAACTTTAGCGTAAATGCTGCGGGCCTTCATACTTTTAGATTAGAAAAAAACTCTGATATTACAAATGCAGACCAATTTATAGTAACAGGCGGCCCGCAAAACAGAACATACAATCCTGTCACAAGGCAAGTCAGCACCGCAGACCCAAGAATGGCCGACTTTACATTTGATTTGGCCGTGGGCAGCTATACAATTATATGGACAAACGGGGACGGGGTATCTACAGGAACACTGCGCCTGATTTCCGGCGGTATTAACCAGCAGCCAAACATACCATCCGGTTTTCATGTGGATTCTAACAACAGGCTTACTTGGAACCACATACCTTGGGCAACACACTATTCAATATCCGTATCCGGAACATTATGGTGGAATACGAATAATAACTTTGTCAATCTAAACGAATTGACGCATTTATGGGGGCAGCATGTGCAAATCAGCGTGGTTGCGCATGGTTCGGAGGGGCAGACTTCGCAGACGGGGTCTTTTTGGTGGACTATAGGCGGCGGCGGTTCCCCCGGAGGAAATGTTGGCGGAAACATCTGGATGAATATAGACAATTTTGGCAATATGACTTGGGGGCATGTATCAAACGCCGCTTCATATTCAATTAATTTTACCACTTCATGGGGCGGAATGCCTCAAACCTTTAATGTCGGCAATACTACCTCTGCAAATATCTGGAGTTTTACTCATAATATCTGGTGGAATCAAAATGATATGCATGAAGTATGGGTTACGGCCCATAATTCTGCCGGAACTGTAATTGCCACAAGTAATTCCCGCAGATTGGACGGTACACCGGGTTCATTTGCGCCCGGCACCGGAACGTCAGGCGCATGGAATTTAGCACCCACAGGTGTTAATATCAATGCTGACGGAGTTCTTGCGTGGAATCCCGTAAATGGGGTTGCGCAATACCGCATTATTTTTGCCAATACCAATGGTACGATACATCTTAATTATGATGTGGCTTCTAATGTCACTACTTTAAATTTATTGAATTTGGTGCAAAGTAATCATCTTACCTCCGGCGTTAACTACCGTGTTTATGTAACGGCTTTTAACAATGCGGGCAATCAATCAAACCGCAGTACACATCAAAACTGGCTGGCAAGAGCTACGCCGCAGATGCCTACGCCGAGCATTTCCATAAGCGGAAATACACTTTCCTGGACGCCAGCCGGTTCTCAGCGTGTCAGGCTGTATGTTAACAATCAAAATGTGTGGGAAAGCCCAAGCGCAGTGGCCAATATCAATTTGGCGCAGCGTAATATCCCAATAGGCACCAATTCTGTACAGATTAGACATCTGCATCCTTCAAATGCTGCAATGCATTCGGGTTTAAGTAACACGCTTAATTTTGGCGGAACGGCTGCAACTCCCACTCCCACACCAACTCCAACTCCAACCCCTACGCCCACACCCACACCGGCTGCAACTCCCGCACCGACGCCTGCTCCAACTCCTACGCCGGGCATAGCTCAACCGGATGTACTAAACAGCTTAATAACAGCCGGGTCTAACTTAACGGTTGAACAAGGAGGGGCCAGCATTGTTTTGCCGCTTTCTCTTTTGCAGGAGATTAGGGGAGCAGTGCCAACCGGAAGCGCTTTTGGCGTGGAATTTACCGCCACTCAAGGAGGGGCTTTGGGCAGGTTCTACACATTGGATGTTATAATAGGTCACGGAACCCAGCGTTTCAGCGGCTTTAATAATGACTTTGATATAAATGTGCCGCTTGGCCATGTAGGGAATATAAACAGACATAGGATTACAGCCGTAAGAAATGGCAGAAATATAGGCGGTTCCCTTGGGGATGACGGTATGTTTAGATTCAGCGCAAATGCTACAGGCGGCTATACAATAGAATATGCAGAGAATTTAAGGCGCCTTAGCCTGAATGTGGATTCAAATATTATAACCGACTTGGCAGGCAATGCACCAATGCAGACTATGGATGTTATGCCTGTTATAGAAGCCGGAAGTACTTTGGTGCCTGCAAGATATATCGCATATGCTTTAGGCGGAGATGCAGATTGGGACCCTGTCACAAGAGAAGTCACACTGACTTTGGACGGAAATTCTCTGACATTTTTTGTAGATGAGCCGCTGCCCGGTATGAATGTACCCGCAAGGCTTATAAGCGGCAGGTCTATGGTGCCTTTACGGTTTGTTGCCGAATCTTTTGGGGCGGCGGTAAATTGGGATTCGGCTACCCGGACGGTAGAGATTGTGAGATAGATATTTAGAAATGTGCATGTAGATAAATATATTTCGGGACAAAACCCATCTGCATTGTAACCCTGAACTTCATCCGGGGTTACAATGCAGATGGGTTTTGTATTCCGTCTGAATAAAAATTGGAAAAAATGACCAAGATTTTAGTAGTTGGAAATAATTTCTATTTGAAAGGACGGCAAGGATATGGATACTTATGATAAAAAACGAAAGGTTGTATTGGTAAGAGGGGACAAAAACAAATTGTATGAGCAGGCTATTTTTATATTGCGTGAAGGCGTTGCGGAAGAGAATATAGATTTTGTAAAAGAAGCCGAAAAAATAATAAATAAGCAAGGCGGCGCCATTCATTGGGCAGGAAAGCAAGGCAGCGGATATGCGGCGGGATATGTCATGCCGCAGCCTATGCCGCCGGTAAACTATGCCAAGGCAGAAATGCTGCCTGCTCCCGCTCCTGCTGCAAGCAAAAAAACAGCCAAAAAAAGCGGCCGCCTGGACATTATGCTAAATTTTGCGCTAATTCTGACGGGCATCACTATTTTGGCATTGTTTATTTTAAATATGATGTAATAATATGTTTAATGTTGTGACCTGCCGGAATATTCCCCTGTGCGCGTATCCACCTTTACAATATCGCCCACATTAACAAACAAAGGAACTTGTATAACGGCCCCGGTTTCCAATGTGGCGGGTTTGGTAGCGCCTTGGGCGGTATTGCCTGCAAAGCCCGGCTCTGTTTCGGTCACTTCAAGCTCCACGGATATGGCGGGCTCTATACCGAATATGTTGCCATTATGCGAAAGAACCTTTACGGTGTCATTTTCTTTGACATACAAAAGAGAATCGCCCACTTGACCGGCATTTACACCTATTTGCTCATAACTTTCGGTATCCATAAAATGATAAAGATTGTCGTCGTTATAAAGATATTGCATGTCCCTGCGCTCTATATGCGCCCGGGGCATTTTTTCTTGCGGCCGGAAGGTTTTTTCCGCTATTCCGCCGTTTATTATATTGCGCATTTTTGTGCGCACAAAAGCGGCTCCCTTGCCGGGTTTTACATGCTGAAATTCAATAATCTGATAAATCTCACCTTCGAATTCCACGGTGATGCCGTTTTTAAAGTCTCCTGCTGATATCATTCATAAACCTCCAAATTAATTTTGATAAGGGCGTGTATAGCCAGAATATAACCATGCGAACGGAAGCCGCATATCTGCCCGCGGCATACGGGCGCAACAACGGAAGTATGCCTAAATTCCTCTCTGGCGTAAGGATTTGACATATGCACCTCTATAACGGGCATGGCAAGGCTTGCCACGGCGTCTCTTATGGCATAGCTGTAATGCGCAAAGGCACCGGGGTTGATTATTATTCCATCGAATTTCTCTTGATAACATTTTTGGAGAAAGTTAACAATTTCGCCTTCGATATTCGACTGAAAAAAGCTAAGGTCCAGCTTGACTAAATTTAGTTCCGCAAGGTCTTGTGCGTTTTCAGAAATCATTTTATTAATTTCTGCCAGAGTTTCCGCACCGTAGATTTTGGGCTCTCTGATGCCTGTAAAGTTAAGGTTGGCTCCGTTGACAATGGCAATCTTCATTGGTTTAACCTCCTAAAATTTATGCTAATTATTATTTTCATTTAATACTAAATTTAAGAAAATATCCGCATCCACATGCAGTGACAACTGGGAATGAAAAGGCAGAGAGGCGGGCTCCCACACGCCGCCGTCTATGCGGCTCATATCAAGTATTGCTTCCATGGACCTTGCACCATGCTTAAATTCGGGAATTAACAGCATTGCCTTTATAATTCCTGCGCTTACAGGAAGTATGCCATTTTTTGCTTTAAGTTTTCGCTCGCATAGATTGCGCAGAAGCAAGGCTCGCCGCAAAATATAGTTTTTGTCGAATGTATCTTTAGGGTTTGGTCCAAGAACATTTATTGTACCCTTTAAGCGGCTTATAAAATCCGGCCCTTTTATATTTTTAAAAGCCTGCCTGATTTGAATATCTTCTGAATTCATGGGAGCTGTAAAACTTTCAAAACTTGATGCGGTGCCTCCCGCAAAAACCAATATGCATTTGCCGAGCGGATGCTCGCCGCTTTCATCCCTAAAGCGCCCGTCCTGATTTGTCGGACGCCCACAGAACAGTTCTGCAATTTTCGGGAAGTGACAAGCCCCCATATCCTTCATCCCAAACTATTAATAAATCTATAGGCTTGTCTGCATCTTGAGGAGGGAATTGACGAATATTGTAAGGTGTTTTGCCTTCTCGGCAGCCAAGATAACGGCTTACGGCAAAGCGGATTTTGCCGTCGGATTCTTCAAATTGACTCATGCCGAAATAATCACGCCGGAATTCATCTTGGCTGGTTTTCGCTTACTCGGTGTCAAAAGTAAGATATCCGCCGAAATGCATTCCTTCCTTTGCTGCTTCAAGCGCAGACTCAACAGAACCATGTATAAGCTTTATGCCGCTGGAGCTAGATATACTCATTAAAAATTCCGTTGTGGGTATATGTGTAAACCAAGATGCGGTTATGTCCATAAAAGGCCAGATTCATTTTGTGTACCGCCCTCCAAAAGCTTCAATATAACTTATTATAACACCATTCTAAGGATTTGCAAGCATTTATAACAGACTTTGGGCATAAAATTGACAAGGACAGCAATTACGTGTGAAAACGTCCCTGCAAGCTTTTCATTGACGATAGGTCAGCGCAAAATGAAGTGCAAGGGGGATTTTTAAACGTAATTGCTAATAATGCAACTCCCGAGGTGTCATTTTGAAGAGGATTAGTAAAAGCATCTTAAAACGGCGCATCACCACCGCATTTGAACTTCCCAAAGATATAATGCTGGATTTGCCCTCTATAAATATAATTGGTGATGAAGAGCTTGTATTGGTTGGGCATAAAGGGATTGCAGAATATACAGACGAGCATGTGAGAATTAAAACTACCGTAGGTATTGTGAGTATATATGGGCAGAAAATGCTTTTGAAAGAGGTCAGCAAAGAGAATATTATTGTTGTAGGTAAAATAAAGGAATTGAAAATTAATTGAAAGCCGGATAAAAAAGGAGTCAATTGTGTTTCTAAAGTTATGGAATTTTTTGCGCGGATATGTTAGAATAGAGATAATAGGTTTTTCCGCACCAAGGCTTATTAACCAAGCATCAGAGTTTGGTGTGGTTTTTATGGAAGCGCAAAGAGTAGGCGGCAATATTAATGCAGTGGTGTCTAACAGAGATTATGCGCATTTGGGTAAAATTGCGGCAAAAACCGGCACTGTTATAAAGCTGCAAACCCATGCGGGCCTGCCTGCCATAGCCGGACGTTTTCGTAAAAGGGTAGTTCTTGCTTTGGGCGGTTTGTTTTTTATAGGGGCTCTTGTGCTTTTGACATCTTTTGTTTGGCGTATTGATATTATCGGCACAGACAGGTTAGATGCCGATGATATACTGGAATTTCTTGCAGAAAACGGCTTTCAGGCGGGTGTACTGCGGCATGGAATTGCTTACAGGGACATAGAAAATCTGCTGATTATGGAATTTGATGACATTGCCTGGGTGTCTTTGCGCATTAACGGAACATTGGCTCAAATACGCCTGGTGGAAACTATTGCCCGGCCTGAAATCATTGACTTTTCCAGGCCGTCGGACATTGTGGCGGCCAAAGATGCCATTATTATACAAATGGCCACCAGCCGGGGCACGCCGATGTTTCGTCCGGGTGATGTAGTTAGGAGCGGCGATGTAATTGTTTCCGGGCAATTGACCATAGGAGCCGAGTATGAAGAGCCTACATATGAATATGTTCGGGCTTCCGCAGAAGTTTGGGCGCGCCTTTACTATCGTATGGAATTTGAAATTCCTTTAGTTTTTTTTGAAAAAAGCTTTACAGGACGTACACAAAGGGTTTATAGTATAAGCATAGGTGAAAGAGAATTTACTATGCCCCATAGAAGCCACAACTTTATATACTTTGACACAATAACAAACCACAGCCAATTGGCATTTGGAGAAAACTATCCGCTGCCCGCTGCCCGAATTGTAACTGAACATCACGAGCTGGTTCGGCATTTGCACCGCAGAACCTATGAAGAAGCCACCCTCATAGGCGAAGAGATGATTATGGGGCGCATAGCGGAAGAACTGGCGGACGATGCGCATATAGTGAGCAAAGAAATTAACTTTACGGAAGCCGGATACATGCTTATGGCAGAGGTCTTTCTGGTAACTATTGAGCGTATTGACCAAGTAAGAGAGCTTACAATTGACAATGAACAAATGATGAATTGAAAAAGTTTGGGGGATATTTTTAAAATGCAAGAAAATGGACAAACACTCTTCCCCGGAGATTTTTTGCCGGAGATTTTCGGAAGATTAGATGAAAATATTATAAAAATTGAGAAGGCATTTGGGGTAAATATTATAAACCGAAGCGGAAAGGTCAGTGTTATTGGTGATAATGCTGAATTTGCGCTTGAAGTATTAAAGAAAATGATTAATATTGCTTCCAATGGAGAAGAAATTAATGAAAGTACTGTTAATTATCTTATAGATTCTATGCAGGACGGAACTATAAGCCAGATTGACAGCAAGCAATCCGATATAGTTGCCGTAACTACTTCCGGCAAGGCTATTAAGCCCAAGACCATAGGACAAAAGAAGTATATAGAACAAATGAAGAAAGAAACCATTGTCTTTAGCGTAGGGCCTGCCGGCACAGGCAAAACCTATTTGGCAATGGCTATGGCCATTAATGCCTTTAAAAAAGGTGATGTGGCCCGCATAATCCTAACCCGCCCTGCCATTGAAGCCGGTGAAAAACTGGGTTTTCTGCCCGGGGACTTGCAGCAAAAAGTGGACCCGTATCTGCGGCCGCTTTATGATGCCTTGTTTGAAATTATGGGTTCAGATGCCTTTCAGCGCAATATGGAAAAAGGTGCAATTGAAGTGGCACCGCTTGCATATATGAGAGGCCGCACTTTGGACAATTCTTTTATTGTTTTGGATGAAGCCCAAAACACCACGCCGGAGCAAATGAAGATGTTTTTGACGCGTATTGGTTTTGGCTCTAAGGCTGTTGTCACGGGGGACATAACTCAAATAGACCTGCCGGGCAATACCGCTTCGGGCTTGAAGGATGTGCTGAATATACTTGATGATGTAGAGGGGATAGGCATTTCTATGCTTACCAATAAAGATGTGGTGCGTCATCCTTTGGTTCAGCGTATAATAAAGGCATATGAAAAGAGGGAAAAAAGAGAAGAATATAAAGATAAGAGGAAGATTAGGTTAACGAAAGGCAGAGGAAGGAAATAATTTACACGATTAATATGTTTTATGGTATAATAGCTTAACGAAAAACTCGCTGAAATAGATTTTTGCGGTGTGAACGCTTCTGCGTAGCGCACAAAATCGTATTGAAGCGCAATTTTTTATCATGGTATAATTGTCATGATGTACTCTGAAAAAGGCTAGCAGCACCATTTACCGCATCTGCATGCTTTTTACAATGAATATGAAGTTACTATTGCTCTTGACGGAACTGTTTTGAAAAGCGGCCTTCCCTCAAAACAGCTAAAAATGCTCCAAGGCTGGATAGCAATGCGTGAAGATGAATTAAAAGAAAATTGGAAACTATTGCTTGAAGGAGAACCTTTCGAGCCTCTTGAAGATTTTAAACTGTTAGTAACTTTTAGTTGAATGATGAAATAGATACCTGTCCGGACTGGGCATATGAAAACTCTACAAAACCCTAAAATGCATAGCGGTTACTAAGTTTTTAGTATAGGTGATTTTATGAACGAAAGAATAAAAAAGAGAAAAATACCTCTGTATGTCATCCTTTTAGTGATTGGGGCCTATTTGACTGCTCTTGCCGCGGTAGGATTTGGTTTTTTTGCGTCCGACCGTTATGACATATCTCCCGGCATGCCTTCCCCTGATACTTTTAGAGCGCATAGAAATATTGAGAATTTCCATGCAATGGAACTGGCGCAGGAAGCCGCCGCCGCTGCGGTTGTGCCTTCTTTGATGCACGACCCCTCTATATCTGCCGAAATTCTTTCTGATTTGGAGGAATTTTTTATACAGGCGGGTGCTTTAAGGGCCGAATATATGCCTATATATTCTCCATTTACTATACAGCAAGCCTTAAATGATGATGAAGAAAGACCTCTGCCTGATTTTTCCGAGCTTATGGTGGGCTTGGATTATGAAGCCGCCCGCCATATTATAACCGGAGACTCTGCAACATTTGCTCGTTTTTTTGCGGATATAACCGGTTTATTTGAAGAAAGCCTTGAAATAGGCATAAATCCGGGGGGTTCGGTACCTGCTGCCGTTGCGGTAACAGAGCGTCTGCGGCAATTAAATTTTGATGAAATATATATTTCCATAGGCCATGCTATATCTGTAGAGATACTGCGGTCAAATAATGTGATTAATGAAGAACTTACGGAAATAATGCGGCAAGAAGCAAGGGACGCAGTAGAGCCTGTAATTTTTGTGGGCGGGCAAAATATCGTTTTAGAAGGCGAAATTGTTAGTGACGAAGCTTACAGAGCCTTAGTGGAACTTGGATATATAGGGGGTGCAGGCGCAGCGATGTTTGCGAATGTTGCTGGCTCTGCACTTATTGTTACCATCATATTTGTTGTTGCCCTGTGTTATATATACCTCTTTAAAAATGATATAATAGAAAACCGCCGCCAAACATTGCTATTATTTACACTATACTTGGTTACTATAATTCTCGCGCGTATAATGGTAGTCTGGGAATATTATTTAACCCCTATTATGCTTTTTGCCATGCTGGTTTCTATATTGATAGACACAAGGCTGTCTGTAGTAATGACTATGGCTGTAAGCATTATTGTGGTTGTTATGGACCCTGCCGACACTATGTTTGTAACCTTTGCAATTATTAATGGCGTATTTGCCGCCATGATAGCAAAAAGGGTGGTTATCAGAGGGCGTTTCTTTACCACTATTTTAGCTTTGGCTGCCGTAAATGCTGCCACGGTGTCTGCAAACTATTTTCTGTTTTCGACGGGTTTTTCTATGCAGTTAATAAATTCTGCCGTATTTGCTGTATTGGGCGGTCTTGTGACCATCTGGCTTTGCATAGGAACATTGCCGCTGTGGGAATCTATATTTGATGTGACAACTCCCAATACATTGCTGGAATTAACTAATCCTAATAATATACTGTTAAGGCGCATGGCGGTGGAAACACCGGGAACATATCATCATAGCTTGGTTGTTGCTAATTTGTCAGAAACGGCTTGTTATGATATAGGCGCAAACCACGGCTTGGCCAGGGTTGGGGCGTATTATCACGATATCGGAAAAATGAAATATCCTCAATATTTTGCTGAAAATCAAAATGGAATAAATCCCCATGATGAATTACCGCCGAGAACCAGCGTGGAGGTTATAACAGACCATATTACAAGAGGGCTTGAACTGGCCAAACAGCACAAACTTCCATTGCCTATCAGAGATTTTATAGAAGAACATCACGGCAATTCATTGATAAAGGTTTTTTACCACAAAGAAAAAAATCTGCATCCCGATGAAGAAATCGATGAAAATGACTTTAGATATAAAAACCGCACGCCTTCCTCTCCGGAGACTGCCGTGGTTATGCTGGCGGACACCTGCGAAGCTGCGGTACGGTCTATGGTGACAAAAAGCGGTAAGAATGTAGATGAAATGGACAGCTTTGTGCGCAAGTTAATTAAAGATAAGCTGGAGGATGGTCAGCTTAATGAAAGCGGCTTATCCATCAAAGATTTGGATACTATTGCTAAAGCTTTTATGAGAGTTTTTAAAGGCATGTATCACGAAAGAATCCCATATCCAAGCGCAACAGCAAGAGAACTTGTGTCCGGAACTATGCCGGATATTCCTGAAATACCTGCACCTGTAATTATAGAAGAAGGAAGCGGAGATATTGATGGCACACGAGATATTGACGGAAAATAGAACCGGCGAAGAGCTTTCGCATCATGAGGAAGTGGCGGAAAGGGCTATCTTGGCTGCATTTACTGCCGAAGGCATTGTTTGCGACGGTGAAATAAGTCTGGTTTTTGTAAAAAGTGAAGAGATGAAACGGCTTAACGGTGAATATAGAAATACGGATTATGCCACAGATGTCCTTTCTTTTCCTCAACTTGAGCCGCATGAAGTGGCGGAAGCCAATAAGCCCGGAAATTTTGCGGCATTTGGCGACATTGTCATAAATATAGATAAAGCTCATGCCCAGGCAGATGAGTATGGGCATAGCATAGAAAGAGAAATTGCTTTTCTTGCTGTACATTCTGCATTGCATCTGTTAGGATATGACCACGAAGATGACGCTGAAGACGGAGAGATTTTTGCAAAGCAGGAGGATATTTTAAGATTTATGGGGCTTGAGAGGTGAGAAACTTGAAAAAAGCATTATATATATTATTATTCGGAGCTATTTTGGCTTTTACTATGCTTTTTATTTTGATACTGGTAAGCTGCGGGGGAGATGCCGCCCCGGCAGTTATTGAATATATAGCTCCTCCTACACCGATATTTACACCTGACCCCGCTGCTTCATCAACTCCTGAACCCGACCCGATTTCCCCGCCGCCGGGAATGGCTGTAAGTCTTTTAACCGGGATGTATATAAGCGAGGAAGCGGCGGTAAGGCGGCCCTTTGCAGTTGTATACAACAATGAAACCAGAGCAATGCCGCAAGCAGGCTTAATGCAGGCAGATATATTATATGAAGTACTTGCGGAGGGCGTTACCACCCGCCTAATTGCTATTTTTCAAGATTTTGATGCAGAAATGATAGGCCCCATACGCAGCACACGCCACTATTTTACATATTTTGCGCTGGACCACGGCGCAATAATGGTGCATCATGGCGGCAGTCCGATGGGTTATGCGGCTATAAGCAACCGCTCTATACCGGCCGTGGACGGTATGCGATATGACGGCTCTGTCTTTTGGCGGGACAATGAAAGGCGCAGAACCAGAGGCATGGAACATTCATCTTTTACATCTGCCGAAAATCTGCTCAATATTGCGGAAGAGCTTAATTTCAATATGGATGCAGCCGGATTTTTGGGGATGTTTGAATTTTTTGATGAACCCACTGCACCTCAACCGGAAAATTCGGCTCTTTCGGTGGAAGTTCCTTTCTGGGGCAATAATATCACAAGATTTGAATTTGACCCCGAAAGCGGTTTATACTATAAATATATTTTTGGAAACCCTCAAATGGATTTTAATGTAGATGAACATGTGTCTGTTACTAATGTAATAATACAAATTACCAATATCTCTCATATACCGGGAGATACAGAAGGGCGCAGAAATGTGGAGCTTGTCGGAAGCGGTCATGGATTTTTGGCTACTAATGGAACATATTCCGAAATCTATTGGCAAAAAGACGGACCCGGAGAGCCTACCAGATGGTATGATTCTGATAGAAACCCGCTTACTGTCAATAGAGGCAGAACTTGGATTTCTGTAATACACAATGAACCTGTTTTTGAATAAAGGAGAATGCATGGAAAACAACTTTAAATCCGGATTTGTAGCTATTGTCGGCAGGCCCAATGTGGGCAAGTCTACGCTTTTAAATTCCTTTTTGGGAGAGAAAGTGGCTATTATCACCAACAAGCCGCAAACCACCAGAAATACCATAAGGGGCATTATAACCAGCGAAACCTGTCAGGTTATTTTTATAGATACACCGGGTATTCATAATTTTAAAAATAAATTGGGCGAAAATATGGTGAAACTTGCTGAAAATTCAGCAGCTTCCGGTGATTTGATACTTCTTGTTACCGACCCCCCATCAGGCAAAAATCTTGTTCATAATATGGACAAAGAAATTATCGAAAAAATGTCTAAATCGGGCGGAAAGAAGTTTTTGGTAATTAATAAAATAGATACAATTCAAAAAGGTGAAATTCTGCCTTTGGTTGACGCATACCAAGGACTTTGCAATTTTGATGAAATCATACCTATTTCTGCTATTAAAGGCGAAAATTTGGATGATTTACGGAAGAGCATAATAAAATATCTGCCCTACGGCCCCAAATACTTTCCGGAGGAAATGGTTACAGACGCCAGCGACGCCTTTTTAATTTCCGAAATGATTAGAGAGAAAGCATTGTATTTGCTTCAAGAAGAAATACCCCACGGAATAGCTGTAGAAATATTGTCCCTCAAAACACGCAAGGACAAGCCTATAATTGATATTGAAGCCAATATATACTGCGAAAAGGCATCCCATAAAGGCATGATAATCGGCAAAAAGGGCGCTATGTTAAAGGAAATTGCAACCAGAGCGCGCATGGATATACAAAGGATTTATGAAGATAAGATAAATTTGCAGCTATGGGTTAAGGTAAAAGAAAGATGGCGCGACAGTGATTTTTTTATAAAAAATTTGGGTTTTCGTGAAGAGAAATAATAAATCACTTCCAATATTTTTTTCGCATAACGCATCAAGACCCTTGGAAAACTATAAACATTATCTAAAACAGGGGGCGAAAATATGTACGAAGGATTTTGGTATCTATTTTCACAGACCGGAAACATAAACGCATACATGGCTTATAGAAATTTCTTTGCGCATCTTGACGGCTGGGACGAAGAAGAGGAAAGAAGGGCGGAAAAAGAGAGGGCCGCAATAGAGAAATGGCGATAATAAAAGATTATGGGCTGGTGCTTAGAGAATTTCCGGCGGGCGAAAGCAATAAGAGAGTGGTGCTGCTTACACAAAAGCACGGCAAACTTACTGTATTTGTTCGCGGCAGCAAAAAAACAAACAGCAAGTTAACAACAGGGCTTTTTTCATATAACGAATTAATGATTTTTGACGGCGGCGATTTTTTAAGTCTAAATGGCGTTGCACCGATACACAGCTTTGCAAAGATTGCAGAGGACTACGAAAAATACTGCTTTGGGTGCTATTTTCTGGAACTTATTGATAAAATGGTATTAACCGGCATGGAAACCGATGCCATAATGAAAATACTGCTGCATTCTCTTGAAGCTCTAAATCTTGACCGCCACACACCCGCCACAGTTTTCGCCGTTTTTACTTTTAAATTTCTGCAAAAAGAAGGGTTTGCCCCTCTTGTAACAGAATGCGCATCATGCGGAGGGGCATTGCCCATTAACGGCGGCTGTTGCTTCACAGGGGAAGGGCTTGTTTGCCAAAGTTGCAGCCAAACGGAAAAAAATAGTATGCGCCTACCATATGCAGCTAAACTGGCCCTAATATACATAATGGAAGTTTCGGGACGAAAGATTTTTTCTTTTAATATTTCGGCAGATGCGGCAAATCAATTTAAAGATGCCGCCATGCTGTTTTTGGATGCCAATGTAGATGCAGAGCTGAAAAGCCTGGCTTTGCTAAAATGCTGATGGAGAAAAGCATGATAAATATTTACAGAAGGCGGTATATGCCGCATGAATTGTTATTATTAAAAGATGATGTTATAATATCTGTTTGTGATGAAAAAATTATAACAAAGTGGGACAGCATAAAGCCAAGGTCAGACTTTGCAGGCGGCGTGTCTTGCTATTTTTTGCAGAAAAATTATAAGATAAGTAAGTTTTTTACACATGACGGCAGCTTTTTGTATTACTACTGCGATATAGGCAAAATGGAGAAAAACGGAAATAATTACATATTCAGCGACCTACTTGCGGATATAGTTATATATCCCGATGGCAGTACAAAGGTTTTAGACCTGGACGAAATGGCAGAAGCTTTACGCAAGGGTCTTATAACCCAAGATGATATGCTTATGGCTTTGGATGCTTTGGACGGGCTGCTAAAAGCAATTTATAACAAGGGATTCTGCGGCATTGCTTCCGTGCTGGATGGAGTGGAAAGCTATGGAGAATAAGAAAAAAACCAAGGCCGCAAAAGATACGGAAGATAAACCTTATCTTAACCATAGAAAAAGACTGCGTGACAGATATGTTACCGCCGGGCTGGATTCCTTTTCAGACCACGAAATTTTAGAATACCTACTGTTTTACAGCATACCCAGACGAGATACAAAGAAAATTGCTTACAGAGTCATGAAAGAATTTGTATCTTTACATAGGGTTTTTGAAGCTTCGGCAGATGAAATTGAGCTGCGCTGCGAAGTTTCAAGAAACACAGCAATTCTCTTATCTTCGATTGGCCCTTTATTCAGACGGTATGAACTTAACAAATGGGGAAAACACCCGTCATTTGACAGCACAGAAACACTTGGAGAATACATAAAATGCTTATTCATAGGAGCTTCCGTAGAGTGGTTTTATATCATTTGCTTTAATAACCGTCTAAAACTTATAGCTTCTGAACGTATTGCCGAAGGAGCTGTTGACCATGTAACGCTGTATCTCTCGGAAGTCATACGGCGGGCATCCGTTTTGCGCCCATCATTTATGGTAATGGCACACAATCATCCAAGCGGCGATTTGAATATTTCGGAACTTGATTATACAGTTACCAAAGAGATTATGAATGGGCTTATGGGCATTGGGGTTAATCTTTTGGACCATTATATTGTTGCAGGCGATGATTATGATGCCTTTTCTGAAAGGAAAATATTGGGCCTAATAGGGGTTGAAGGGGCTTTAAAAGCCAAGAAAGAAGTAAATAATGAGTTTGCTAAGAAAAAAATGAGCAAAGCGGACAATGCGCCGTAAAAGGCTGTTTAGTATTGTTAATCGTCATTTCTGCGCAAACCGGGTTATAACAATAACCAAAACTCCGTAGGGGCGTGCCTGTGGACGCCCGCTGTTCGCAATAGATACACTTTGGTCTATACGCAAGCTTCGGGCGGCCACAGGCACGCCCCTACGAAAGCATTGTTTAAACTTGTAGATTTTTCTTTATGCCATACTGCTTAAAAATATTTGTAAATACACTGCAAAAAGCTTTAATTTAAGGCTTTTAGCATCTTATGGGCGGCTTGTACGCCCTTTTTTATTAACAATTTTTTTGTATAATTTGTATGTATTTTTAATTGAAATACTAAAAATGTTTGTATCAAAAATTTGCTAAAAACACTTGTAATGTGTTAGTGTATATTGTATAATATTCCATACGTATAATCTATATTGTAATTTAATGGAGGAATGATACATGAATCATCCTAAAAAACTTACCGTTGAGCAGAAAATAAAAATGATAAGAGAATTTAAGGACATCGGCCAAATTGAATTAGGCAAGGTTATAGGAGTTTCAGATTCAACTATCTGCCGGTATGAAAGTGATGCCGAAGAGCATAAGCATTTAAAGTATAATATTGACCAAATAATGGCACTTAAAGAATATTTTGGTATAAAGCATGCCCCTATTTTAGACGGCGAGTATCCGATTTATAAAACAATGTTATATGACTGGCTGGATGCTATAAATGTAGGGCGTGATGATGAAATTGAAGAATTACATAACAAACTTTCTGATATCATGATGGTTCCCTGGGAGCGTGACTTAACGCTGCTGTTTATGATATTTGAAGCAAAAAGGCATTTGACGAAGAAGGAATTTAAAGAAGCGGAAGAAAAGCTTAAACTTATAGCTACGCAGACAGATGCAACATCAAGTGAAGTGATATACCATTTGAATTATACTTTAGGCTCGTTAAATTTCTGGAGAGGAAAATATGAAGAGGCACTAGAGTTTTATTTATCTGTAGAAGATTTAGAGATTGATAATTTTGATAAAAGAATTACTATATTTTATAATGTTGCAAATTGCTATTCGGCAATGGGCAGATATTTAAATGCGATATCTTCCTTAGAGCGCGTACGGCGTCTTCACGACCACAGAACTCCAAACTATCATTGGATTAATTTATCAACTACCCTTGGCCTTAGTTATGCTCAAATAGGTCATACTGATAAGGCAGAGAAAATATTAGGAAAAGCCTTTTCTGATGCCACGATTCTCAAGGACGAATACTATATCAGAGCTATTTTACACAACTTTGGATGTACTTATGTTAAAGAAAAAGAATATAAAAAAGCTTTGGAATATTTTGAAAGGGCTTTTAAATATATTGAAAGAGGGGATGAGCACCATCTTGAAAATCTTTATTATAAAGCTTGCTGTGTAGTTGTTATTAAAAGATATGATATGAAAGATGTTTTAGAGCGCGGAATATCCCTTTCACAAGAAAATGAAAGCAAAATGTATACTATGCTGTTTGAATCTCTTTCTCATTTGTCTAATCTGCAAAATATAGAATCCAGAAATTTTATAGAGCAGGAAACCATTCCTTATTTGAAGGATGAACGTAAATATTTTAAGGCCATGTTCTATTGTGAGCAACTTAAAGAATATTATGCTAGTAAAGACAGAAAACAAAAAGTATTTGAAGTAGACAGCAGAATGCTTGAAATTACCAACAAAATGCTAAAATGAGAGGTGTTTGTAATGAAAAAAAGATTATTAGGATTTGTTTTTATTGTAGCTATGGTGGCAGGTTTTAGCATGGCTGTATATGCGGAACTTCCAGGTAAACAATATCCCGCACCACATGGTCCGCTCTCCATTGAACTTGGCAATTTTGAGTGATTATAAATAAATTCCTAAATTGGAGGTACATATAATGAAAAAAAGATTATTAGGACTTATTTTAATTATGGCTATGGTGGTGGGTTTTAGCATGGCTGTATATGCGGAGGGTGATATTGGACCATACCCCGGGCGGCCACACCTTCCACTTTCCATTGAAATCGGCAATTTTAAGTAATCTCCTATGTTTTATCATACAAGTATAAAGCAGACCATTTGCAAGGTTGTTAAAACCAAGCAGATGGTCTGCTTTATTTATGGGCAAGGGTGTTTAATGTCCGGGTTTTTTGGCGGCTGCAAGCCGCCTGTTTCATGCATTCCGGCTTGAAATCGACAATGTAACTTTAATAAATACTTTTTCTTTGCGCCATAAAACGAGAACATTCTAAAATTACCAATAAAAGTATTGAAATCCCACAATAAATACCTTATACTGTAACCACCAACTAAATATTGGCATAAAAGAAAATATATAACAAAGAAAGGAGGTATTAAAGATGATAAGGTCGAATGTACGAACCATAGACCAATTAGGCAGAGTAATTCTGCCG
>Ga0123352_10005888_pt1 | contig 18619 bp, 14 predicted proteins | sample TergutLab28metaG_FD_89700 | JGI IMG/M metagenome (GOLD analysis project Ga0123352, IMG submission 89700) | Labiotermes labralis P1 segment gut microbial communities from Petit-Saut dam, French Guiana - Lab288 P1 | ecosystem: Host-associated > Arthropoda: Insects > Digestive system > Gut ... | reverse complement strand
TGGGGGGGTGTGGGGTTGTGTTTGTTATTTTTTTGTAGGGTTTGGTGGTTGTGGTGATTTGGTGGGGTTGTTGTGGGGTGGTGGGGGGGGGGGGGGGGGGGTTGGCAGAAGTGAATGTTTTGTTGGTCAATGCTAAATGGTTCAGTTTGGGTTTCCCTCTCAGTCATTATTTCTCATAAGAAAATCTGATCAAAATCTTCTTGCTACTGTTTGCCAGATGGCAGATATGCCCTCAACATAACTTGTTTTCACTCTTCACATTTCTCCATATGCAGTAAAAGCATCTTTTATTAGGCTATACCATTCCTGCCCTTGGAGTTTTTATGCTACAGAACAATAGTTTTGTCTTTATGCAGGATGACTGGCCTCCATCACTTGTTCACTTCTGTCATCAGTGTCAGGCTCTCAAGATTCCTATACAAAGAGTCATAAAACATGCACCTCAGCTCCCAGATAAAATACGTCGGGGATTGACACCCAAGAAGCAACATGAGGTTATGACCCTGGCAACATTCATCAATGCAGAGTGCAATAAATATGGGATCACTCAAGTACTGGATATGGGAGCAGGTCTCGTGAGTACAGTGGTCACACTACAGATTTGTTTTTAGTTCTTATGAGGAATTCATGACAGTTTACTGAATGGACTGTCAGGGTTATACTGTGTTCCTTGTGTCATCTCTGTCATCATTACATTCAGAGTTACATGGTGAGGTCTACTTAGTAAACAGTCTAATTTTTTTTTAGAGTAAGGGCAGTTATGACTTGGACTCAAAACACTTCTTCCTCTCCACTGCACATACACATCAAATGTTGTGCATTAACGGGATGATAAAGGCCAGGGATAATAATCCTTTACCATATTTTGTTATTTACCTGTTTTTAGAGAAACATTTATATAACAGATCAGGACATTGTCTCTTTATAATTTCAAGAAACATATGAGCACTGCGTGTTGTTGGGAAGCCAGGTAGACCTGAGCGGTATAGTGACTAGGCTATGGTCTTGGATGATCCAGAGTTCAAATTATGGTAGGATCAAGAGATTTTTCTCTTCTCTAGTACAAGGAGACTGACTCTGATGCCCACCTAGCCTCGTATTAAGTGGGGATTGGGGTTCCCTCATGGTGGTAAACCAGCCTGAGCATGAAGATGACCACTCATTTCCATGTAGACCCAAGATGTAGAATGAGTAAAGCAGTAACTCTCCTCCCCCTGTATGGAATGGACAGGAACAAATTTAGCTGTATGTCATTTTAATGAAACTCAGAATTACCAAGAAACTTGTTAACTACATATACACATGACATGTGTACTTGAATTTTTGTAGATACTCATGTTGTTGGGTAGGGTTACTTGGGTCAGCTGCTTCACCACTGGTATGGCTACCATGTTCTTGGACTAGAGGTAGAGGCTGAACGTGTCAGCAGAGCAGCTCGTCGTCAGGCAGAACTATGTCGCTCATCAGCAGTGAAGTACCTCACGTTTAGCATTTCATCTGAATCATACCTCTGTATTGAGAATGAAATATTGAACAGTATCCACAGAACGAGCAATAACAACTGCACATGTGGAACTTCAGAGATCCAGTCACATGGGTCTAGTGATGTTACTAAGAAGCCTTTACCAGAAATGTGCATCAAAGGTTGTGAGATGTCAGGTTATCAATCTCAAGAAAGAAACGCAAGTTCTCCTGTGTGTTCAGCAGAACATTCTAATGTAGAGGGCATATGCTCACAGTCTTTGAGTTCAAATGATGGTTTGTTTGGTGCAACCAATATATCAGTGTGCATGACAGGACTGCACGCATGTGGGGACCTCACAGTGGATGCTATACGACTCTTCTTTCAACTTGCATCTGTTAAGCTGTTGGTTATTGTTCCCTGCTGTTACCATAAGATGAGTTTAGCCAAGAACATAGCTGTGACAGAGGAGAAGTTCTGTAACTTCCCATTAAGTTCATCACTGTGCCACCTTGTTCATTCAGCTGCATTTTGTGATGCTCTATGCTTCCTCCGTCGTCCATTTTTGAGACTTGCTTCACAAGAGACTGCAACCAGATGGCAGCAGTGGTCAGAAGAAGACCACAAACAGCACAGTCTCCAAGTAATGGCACGGGCTGTGCTGGAGCTTTATGCACATAATGGTAAGCAAGCATGGCTAAAGTTTCCTAAGAAGTTTACCACTACCACTCACTTCTGGTCCTTACCCAGAGTCAGCTGAGGCCATTCTGCTTTATTACCCTGAATTTGCTGTCTGCTTGTTATTTTCTGATATATACACCTTCAACTTCATACAAATCCCTACAATTTTTTTCCTGTTAAATTATTATGTGTTTGTATTGTTGCTATGTATATGCATTGCAGTTTCACCTACATTAACTTTTAATGTGCAAGGTCATCTTGTGATTTAATGTAATGTGTGGCTTTCAATTTTGTGACAGAGAATTTGGTTCTGAAGAAAAAACGTCGTCGCGGTGTGCGGAAAACCAACCGTTCAACATTTGAGAGCTTTATGGATGATGCCTTGAAGCGTTATGAATTTGTTGCCAGGACAAATGAAAGTCATTATGATACTTCAACAGTTCTTTGCCAAGTGGCAGAACTGTGGCATCACTACAAAGCTTCATGCCATGCAGCTGAAATTGTGACAGTACTACAGATGGCTGTTCAGGGTGTTGCCGAGAGCTTTGTATTGGCCGACCGAGCTGCATATTTGCAGGAACATGCAGTGTCGTCAGTTGATATAGTTCAAGTAATGGATGATCATGTGTCCCCACGATGCCTTGCTCTGGTTGCCAGAAAATAAATGTGACTGCCTTTGAAAGTGTTATTAAATCATTTTCATTTTTTTTCTGATGACGTTACAACAGTTGCACAACCCAGAGAAATCTGTAACACATAGATATCTATGGCTGCGAATTATTTATGGAACACTTCCTTTTTGGGTATAATAAAAACTTTCATTGCAGAGAAAATATCTTATTTCATATTTGTACTACATAGGAGAATAAAAGCCATGTACTGTGGTATTCACTTCTTCTTACACTACAGGCATTTATTATTCCAGACTTTGTAAACACATAATACTAATAAAAATGACAGCATATATTGAGTTTCAGATTTAACAGGCAAAGACAAATCATGATACACGTAAAAAAATAACAATGACAGTCACAAGTACAGTTAAACTCATGCTTCTCCTGTTCTGGAACACACAATATTACAAATTTCCCTTTAATCAACTGACAGGGTTCCTGTGACATCAGAAAATTCTCCATTTTTCACTGTAGAGGTGGATGCAGATTGTAGTGTCACTACAGTTGCATTATGTTGACAGGATGGTGAATTATACATTATTTCCTGATTTAATTAAGGAGGATGAAAATTGCAGTTATCTGTGTTGTAACAACATGTCCAAGAAGAGTTGGACTACCATGAAGTTGCAGGCAGAGAGTTCCTCCAATACACTGGCAACATATTACCAATCAAGAGTGTATCATATCCAACAAGACTAATCTTCCTCAACAAACCTCTGAAAACTCTGTATCACATAGACAGAATGTCTAATTTTACAGAAAATATTTGGGAATTCCGCAGGATGGTAAGTGTAATTTTATGTTGAGGGGTGTTACAGTGCACATTAAAATAAAAAAAAGCATATTCCTTCAGTCATTACCACATGATTTCTGTGTTTATTTAACAGTATTACATTTGTGGTCCATTAATGCCTACTGTGGTAAAACTGTCACTAAAAATCTTAATTCTGGACTTTCACTATATTTAAAGTAATGTCTGATGCTATGGAAAGACCAAGAAGTGGTTAGATGAGATGCAAGGTTTTATGATGGTGAGAAGACTGAATTTTTAGCATTTTCATAGGTGGTTAACAATATTTTACTGGGCCCTCCACTTTGTGAACATACAGGCAGCCATGATCTCTGAAACACTGGTTAACAACCTACAAAACTAACAGTCATCGCCCAGAAAACTATCTTAATATGATCATGCACAACAATTAGTAATATTATAGTAACAATCACAAATTATGTTACGGTACTATATACAGAAATATAACAATCACAAATTATGTTACGGTATTATATACAGAAATATAACAAAGTAGGAACTATGTGCCTTGACTAAGACTTGTTACCTTCAGATTCCTAACACAGAGTATCTTATGTATTCCCCCACCCAACTCTTGAGAGTAGGCTGTTAGGCTTTAATTGGAGGGAGGAACAAAATGCAAGTTCAGACCCATACCAGTTTCTGTGCATCTTATTCTGCATTTGATCAGACATTGGGGTTCATATATTCTAGATCATAATGAGGCCACTAATTCATCTTCCATAAGGATGGATTTGTGATGCGGCCTTGATGTTGGTTTTGATTGTACTCGGAGCTTTGCCCATGGGTGCCACTGAAAACAGAACATGCACATTACATTAACTGTTTTGTCACTAATTCAGCTTACTTTCAATATATTAACACAATGAGACTCAGGCTCTTGTAGCTTGCATAGTTTCTTGAGCCTGGCCTTGTTTCACAAAATGCAAGTCAAACTTCATAAAATAATACAAGAAACCCTCTCTACCTGTGAGGGTTATGTTCCTGAAAAATTCCATGAACAGCTAAACTGCATGCCACGAAGTTAAGACCTTATGACAAGAACAGAACTACATGAACTAGTAACATACAGAAAATGATATAAAATATGAAAAACACTGGCCCTGGTGTTTACTGCAATGTTGTCAGCATTCCTGTCTGAATACTCTCATGGTGATCATATGGCACAAGAGTGCATGGTGAAGGGGGAGACTGAAGACTTCAAGAATAAAGAGGTGATATTCGGTTGATTTGCCTTTTTCTGCGTGTCCTTATACACCTTGTATGATGCCATGAAAGCCTCATTCTCCTGCCTGAATTTCAGGCATGTCTCGTCAGTGTTCAGTATTCCTTACGAATTATCATCTTGAAATGTTCTGGGTACTTTGTAACACCTATGTGATTTCCTACTTTCTTAACATTGTGTAGACTCGCCCATTTTTTAACATTTTGAAACCACCCTTTACTTGCATGGAAGCCACACACTTCCACACCCCCAGCCAATGCATATAACCACATCGTGTTTTCCCTAATAACACCACTTACTGCCAACCCCTTCTGAGCTTCATATGATGTAAAGCTAGTCTTAATGTATGCCTGTCTTCATAGGTATAAAATACAAGGTACAAAAAATATTTGATGTTCCTGTCTGCAGTTATTCCATATGCCATAAAGCTTCATGATGGACTGAAAACAATTAATACGGATTCCTATGTCAACTGCAAGAGCTCTCAAAGCAAAATAAATGGCTGAACTGAATGACCTTACAATATGTAAGCAAGAGTTTTAGATTAAATCTACACATACTTTGCCCAGGTTGGTTTGGATTCATAGGACCACTCCCAGGTTGCTGTGGGCCTCCCGCACCCGGGCGACCAACTGGAGCCACCATCATTCCTTGTGGTCCCGATGAAACAGGTTGCTGCACCATGGGCTATAACATTACACTATAATTGAAGGAGCTACAAGATGATACTATGACTGAAATATTGGCTGGATCATTTTGGTGTGAGATATGCTGACAGTATGACAGTAAAAGTTCGTGCAAAATTAGAATGTATAAAATATGTCTCATGCTACTTCCAACTTGCTTTATGAGTACATAGGAACAGTGTATAGATATGAGGTATACAGTAATTTACTGTAAAATTTACAGATTCAAATTAAGAAAAACACATTTAAGAAACAGGAAAAATGTTGTTCTGGTCTCTCGCTCTCTCTCTCACACACACATGTGCACGCTTACACGCAAGCGTGTATGCACATATACATGACCAAATAAATATTCAATATGTCTGTCCTCTTCAACAAAGCAAAGAAACAGGAACAATATTAAATTCTTGGACCCTGGGGCAGAAACTAATTACAGCACAATATAATACCATCTAGGGCCAGTAAGATATGAAGAAGGTGAATACCCACAATGTTAAATTATATTACCTGATAATGAAAATGTTCAAATTCACATATTCAGCCATCCACAACAAATAAGTTCAATTATAATGCAGAAAATTTCAGCAGCCTCTCCTGATCTCTCAAGTTAACTGAGTTTAGCATTCAAATGTACTGTGTGCCTGAGAAATATTAATGGACTTTACCTGTAAAGATTTGAGAAATTTAATGTGCTCCTATTTTCATAAAAATGATTACTGTGACATCATTCCTTTAGTACATTTACTTCCATAATTTTCAAGCACCCTTCTGGCATATTTTGAACTTAAAAACTTGAGTAACAGAAAATTTTATTGGAACAAGTAAATGTAGAGTATGTCACATTCAGAAAATTCATATTTATTACAAAATTTAAATCACTGATAGCATAGCTGATCCAAGTTGACAGATTGGCAGATATGATATCTAAATGTCATGCATAAGGAATGTGTAACAGTGGGCCAAGTGCTAACAAAGAATTCAAGTCTGCTTGGCAGTACTGCTGATTTTCCAGCAAGTTCAATAAGACAAAGTCGAAGCAGCACAGCATACCTTTAGCCCCTTCCCCATTCCAACTGCTGCCACAAGAGCATGTGTGTCTGCAACTGATGAGGTCTGAGTTGCTGCAGATCTTGACCCAGACTCAGTTTCCCACTCTTCACGAGCCTTGCTCACAATATCCCACACGTGATTCACAACTTTGCTGTAAGCTGTTACCTGTTTCTAAAACAATAAATTGCTGTGTCGTACAACAACCCTTTTGTGACAAACAATGGCCACAGACAAATGTGCAGGATAAGTTTAAATTGCCGAAGTTGGCTCCATTTCTTTCCTGATAAGATGCGAAGTAACGGTGGCTGTAATAATTCTCAGCACTTTCAGACCACCACAGGCCTTTAATCCTGGCACCAAAGGGTTAAAGGACATTGCAGGTGTAACTGCATTGGTTTCTGAGAATATGACACCAGGAAATACTTGTTTCTCATGTAAGTTGCATCTTTTTGTTGGAACTTGGAAAGCTACATAAATTTTATTAATTCAAATGTAATTTTAAAAGTTTCATTGTATGTACTATATTAATTCACTTCTGGAATGAAACCAAAATTTATTTATGAAGTTTAGTACTTTTAAACTACACTCTTATTAGGTTCTTATGTCTAATATTAAATAGTGCCTAGCTAAAATTGAACTATTTGTACATTTCCACAAAACTATATGACAAGTGTGAAACATTTTCTGTAGAACAGAATTAGCAGAATTTCTGATAAATACAATTACTCCTTAAATAAGCAGCAGCAGCATGAGGCTTACTGGTAAAGTATATACTATATATCTGTGCTCACACTTGTACAATAATTATAAGTTCACCCTTCCCACTCAAATTAAATTGGCACAAGTAAGTGGGAATGTAAAAGCAGTGGTGTCAACTCCAAAACATGATCTATGAGGAGTAAAGTTTGCAAGGAGGGGCTGCCACACATACATACTGGTCAACCCTATTTGGGATGTTATGGCACTCCCAACAGCCAGTGTGGGGGGCATGGTTTGAATATAACAAGAGAATGAAAATGTATAAAATCTCTTTTAAAAAAACTGGAAATGCAAATAAAAAGAATGCCTTAGGATGGTCAAGATATTGAAGGATGTGAGATGGATTATAATGCAGTGGCAACTGAAAGATAGGAGGTTTAAATATGAAAATATGACTGACTGCAGAACCAGGTGGGAATGAATATGGCCACTGGTGATGGAAAATAATAATACTTTATTTTCATGTCACCTGTATTTGACTGTAATTAAAGTACTCTCGATTCATGTCTTCAATGCAAAAGATTTTACAATTACATGCAAAGATTGTTTTATATTTTAACCATGGTAACTACTTCAGTGCCATCCATATACTCTGGCATTTACAAATACATACCTGGGCAGACTCATATGCAAGATTTGCTGCCTTATGTTCCATCTGAATCATCTGACGTTCCACATCTGGTTCAGGTTTTGTGCGCAGGTAATCAGGGACAAGATCGTGAGAAAAAATACTAACACGTCCTTCTGTGAGTCGAAGCAATTCTTCATCTCTGTCAGGACTCAGTAAGAGTGGCAACACTGTCAGATTGCGCAGTGGAGGTGACTTGTCATGACTTAGCATCTTGGATAAAGTTGTAAGCTACACAAACAAAAAAGTATAAAAGCCACAGCCTTTCATAACATAATCAAGAAATATAGACAGGCAATATATAACTTACATGTCCAGACATCAAAGCAAAATTATCAAGAAATGTTGGCCAATTTAGAGTCTCATATTCATGCTCCAGTTTTACAAGCATTGATCCAATTGAATTCTTTAGGTCGTTAACACGCATAATTATAGCGTCCAATGCTGCATCTTGTTGCTTCTCCTCTCTCTGCATATTCACAATTTATTCTGAAAACTACAGCACATAATTAAATTTGTCTAATTTGTCACTGGTTATAAACACATGATAGTATTGTACAGTAGTATACAAATTCTGAGATGTAACATCCGACTTATCTTCATTCACCAACACCTCAAAATGCCACCATTTCTATATACAAAGCCATATATTTTGGTGCACACTGTGAATTAGGTATAACATATACCTATGTGTTGGTCTTCACAATTCACATGTCTTATATATTTAACACATATATTTTCCCAACACAAAACAGAGGAACTGAAATTACAGCACCAAAGAAAATTGGATAATCAAAAAGATGTAATCCATCAAAGGCCGACTTTGGCCTGGATGTTTCATTTTAATTACATACATTCAACTGATGATAGCTAACATATATTCAATACTGAAATGGCATTCGAATAATGCCCGCGTTTAATATTAGTAATCAGGTTAATCTTTTCGTTTTAATTTTACTGATAGTAAGTCAGAAAGAAAAAAAAATTATTCCACCGAGGTTAGGCTTCCAAGGTTTCATTTTTGTGAAAAGTCCAGATATGGTTAAAGGAACAAAAACATTTCATCCGCTACGCTACGCCTGTTTCCTCGACGCCGTTTACGTATCTGCACCATCACTATGTTATAGATATGCTCGCAACCTTTATTCTAATATTTTGTTTACATACAATGCCAATTCTACGCCACACTTTACGGAACGATTATCAGGATTCCATGGTAGTTTATAATGCATATCTCTCCGCTACTAATAAAGACAGCTAACCACTTATGGGTCATACGTCTTTTCCATTTTCATTACACACTGTTTTGGTGATTCGAGTAAAGGTGTGTAAAAGTTATGTTTAAAGCAAATAACTCGCTTAACTCTTCTGCACTACAGCGTAAACACTTTTGTTTTAGTATAGAACAGAGATAGAGTATTCACTCACGATCCTGTTACGTCTTGTATTGTTGCAGATTGCCTACCTAACCTAAGTTCTAAAACTACAACACCCAGCTGTTTACAACAAGCAACTGGCACATCATCTCTCATTTGTGATTGGCTTACAACAATGCACGCACACGTCCGCCATCTATAGATCAATCCGAAATTTGCGCACAGAGAAATGTATGAACGAAGTTGTTATCTGAGAATCGTGTTGTGATCCATGTTGTTAATTTCCGGGCATGTCGATTATTCACGGAGTAGGGATCCTATACTAGGGGATCATACATGATCTGTGATCAGATCCGTGTTTGCACGTGTAGCTGCAAGATTGGAGCGTGTAATTCACGTATTGACGATATCATACGGCTATAACGATGTATAATTTTAAGAAAATAGCTGTGGTTCCACCAGCAAAGGTGATATTAATGTTAGGATGCTCAGTGCAAATTTTTACATGTGTTTTGTATTTTAATTGTTTCACTCTAACTGATGATACATTATCCATTTTCAGGACTTCATTGACATTATTCTATCCAAGACACAACGTAAGACACCGACAGTTATCCACAAACATTATAAGATATCTCGCATTCGTCAGTTTTACATGCGCAAAGTGAAATACACTCAACAGAACTTCCACGATAGACTTTCTCGGATCATACAGGAATTCCCAAAGTTAGATGTAAGTGAGAGTAATGATTTAGAGACTCCTGTCAGCACTAATGTCGTGCCACCACGTATGTATTCAGGAATTGAGGCTTTTTTTCTGTTATTTAGGATGTACATCCATTTTACGCAGACTTGATGAACATTCTGTATGATAAGGACCACTACAAGCTGGCTTTGGGTCAGTTGAACACAGCAAGGCATCTAGTGGACAAGTAAGTATGAATGCGAAAGCATGGTTTATGACGCTGATAACTCACTTCTGTTGTGCATGTAATTTTGCCGCAGCCCATAACTGGGGAGTCCATTGTTATTGTTACATTAATTTTTCCATGCTTTATTAACACCTCGGTGTCATATAAGGCATTCAAACCAATTGATTTTTAAAAAATGTTAATACATTCATCCCTTGACTTATGTCATCTTGTGCTTTGTTATTCTGTACTTAAATTGTTTGGCCCCTGTACGTAATATATTGAGCTACTCGCACAAATTTGTATGTATAATTCTGAAGAAATATTTGAGTTGATGAGCTTTTATGATCAATATCTAATGCTGAATGATGGTTAGATTCAGAGGTAGAACATGTCTGAAGAAGCTGAGGAACCTGAGCTCAGTTGAAGGAGAGAACCATGATGGTTTCAAAGTTGACAGGCTTTTGTTCTTTGAAGCTGGTGTCAAGATTGGAGGATACTGACTCAAATGACCAGTGGGCAGCAAAAACTGGACAAGGATTTATGAGGATATCTGTTTGATGTGAGGAGATTTGGAAGGAGAGTGAGTGGTCTGTGTCTCTCCAGAATTCAGTGTGTGATTTTCTAAGGTCACACTCAGGGACTCACACATTGACACCACTACTATTGGATGTTTGAGGTGATGATTTAGATGACCTGGCTGCAGTTCACAAGGAAGTGCCTCCTGAAATTGTTACTTGTTTCGTATATTTTTTGTAAATTTTTCATAAGTATAGATATGAATTTTTTATTGGTCAAAAGAGATTGTCTGGAACTTCCCTTCCTATTTTGACATGACATTTGTGGAAAAATCTTTATTAATTAACATTGCCACTCTCAGATCCATTATGACATAACTTCAGGGGATGATTGTAAAAATATGTATGTTTTCATCACTGTGTTAGGTGGTTGTGAAGTGTAGTAGTTTCAGACCATGTTCTCTTGAGGACACCAGCACTTCTGTCACAGAAACTGAAGTTACAGTATCCAAGGTACCTGAAAACATATGGAGCAGAATGCCCTTTTTAGTTTATAGAGGCTTTGAGGTTTCATTCTATTGACTGAAATTGAACTTAACAAAACTATTTATAACATCAATTGTAGGCTCCAAGGTTTATTTTATCAACAGTTTCTAGAGGTTAGGCTTTGATATTTCATTGTGACATATTTAGGGTTGCATGTTCCATTTAATAACATAAACTGAACTTCAGCAACAGTACTTTTAGCACCATGTTTAGTGCGTGAGCTTCATGTTATTGGCAGATTTAAACAGAGATTAGTCATTGAGGTTTCCTTCAAGTAACTGAAAGTTTAGGTTTTCAGATATTATTTTATGGACAGAAACTCATTTTTAAGAAAAAGATCCTTTGCAACAAGGTTGGTGACCCATTTGGGACATGTGGTACCTTCTCTTCTGCTTAATATTTGTTTTATAGTGTTTGTGAATACTTGTGCCATATCTTACAACCAGAGTCTGCTGGGCATCTCTGTTATCTATGTTTGTGACCATCACATTTGTAACAGTCACCATCATTGTTGGCAACCATGAGTATACATATTTGCCATTATTTGTAATATGAGGCCCAGGTTTGCTTCCACATCAATTAATTCAGAGAGACAGCCCCCCCCCCCCTCTTATCTACCCAGCCAAATACATACTTTTTTCCCTTTCACTATAATTTCAGTAGTATTTCATATTCGTTGAGTCTGAACAGTTGACAGCATCATTGAATAATATATTTATAAAAAAAAAATTGCACTTGTAACACAATTTCTATTTCAGTAGTAAATAATGCTGCTTTTATAGATGTAAGTCTTTTAAGGTGTTCATGAATTCATGAAAGTAAAGGCCTCCGTATAACAAGGGAACATGTAGTCGCTGCTCTTACTACATTTGTGACAGAGCTCGGACCATTGTTGCTGTCTCGGCCAGGTTATTGCACAGTACACAGTGTATAATGTGGGACAAGTCCAGGATTGTGAGCCATCAGCTGTAAGATGTTATTTGATAGATGACCTTTCTCTGCTGAAACATAAACAAATTGCATTTAGCAGGTTGTAAATGAAGATGATTTCCTACCTGTTGTTAGTCTGTTATATACAAATTCAACAGTGATATTACCAGTGAATGCGGAAAAAGTATTGGACGCATTATTTTGTGTTTTATGGTACTGTAGTAATTCTATATTTGCCATGTCTGACACACCAATTTTGTATAATTAATTAAACATACATGTTGTTTAATGAGTTCTGGGTTCTGGTATTATGTTTTACCAGAGGTTAACCTGCCATATAGTACTGGTAAAGTGTAACCAGCATCATAAAATTTTCCTTGCACCTTCCCTTGTCTCCTTTCTTCGTTTTGTGAGAAAGTCTTCTTTCCTACCCTCTCTGTTTCAATACACTGTGCCACATGTGCCAGCTGTATCCTTGAATGGGTGTTTGAGGAGTGCAGGGTTAATGTTGGCATACCTAGAAATATGTGATTCTTTCCAGATTTGCTATAACGTACTTTTATTTTTAGAGCCTTAATTTCATTTGTTTCTGTTTCACTGCCACAAAATTGAGGATGGTTTAAATGTGTGAATAAGGTCGTGTTGGAAATATGTGTTTTGGTTGAGATACATTGCTTGAAGGCAGCTGTTTCATTCCAACCATAACACAAGAGACTAGTTGATGCACAAGTCTCTGAATGAACAACAGAGTATCTAAGCTTATGTTATAGTTCCAGGTCTTGCTGTATATAGAGCATTGCTTAAAATGTATGGATCATTTTCTGGAAAATGAGTACTTTTCAGTAAAACCAAAGGCGTGTGCACGAAGAGAGGATTTCAGTTATGGAATTTTTGATTGGTAGTCCTTGATAATATATTTTTTATGAGGTACTTGTAGAAGTTCTAATGCATCCCTGACCGTATTCTCTGTCCATTGTGCAAAATAACTAGTTTCGTTGCCTGTTTTGTTGTGGAAGAATTAACAGCACTTGTTGTAAGGTCTTGGAGAAAATGTCATGTATATCTAAAGAATGAAAGTTTATAAAGTCAGTTTAAGAAGGTGCTTCTTTTTCTTCATTTCACATTTCTGTGATTTGCAAGTCACTATTATCATGACTGTCATCATTAGCATCAGTAACAACTAACTATGTGGAATCTAGAGTGCTGTGTTCTGGTTCATTTGTCAACGGTATAGAATGATTGTCCTGAGAAGAGTGATAACATGGTTACAGTTGATTGTATAATATTCATGTACAGAAGAATACAATGTATAATATAGTGGCCTTTTATGACAGCTTTCCAACAGAGTGTGATTCCTAACCTGTATGTCCTTTTGCTTGCATTGCGCATGTGTGTATTTGTATGTGCTGTGTAGTAAATAGGGTGTTGGCTGGAGAACCTGAATTGGGATTTGATTTCCAACATAGTTGGAGTCATGACTGGGTCTGGGCCCCACCCTATTTCTTTTATGCTTTCTCCCTGAGGTAAAGTGGTCAGGACCTGATATCGACCACTCTTCTCTATCTAGTGCTGGGATATGATAAAGACAGGCTGTACTTCCACAAGAAAGCCAAAGCTTGTAGAGGGCTGTGTAGCTAACATACATGTCTGTGGAGTAAATGAACTGCCATTTTCCTCTTGCCCCCCACCCCCAGTGTGTTGTAATTGCTGGACATCTTCAAATTCTGTAGTCAGTTTAATTTGTTAAATTAATTAATTTTCAGTGTGGCAAAGGATTATGTTCGCCTTTTAAAATTTGGAGACTCGCTGTACCGTTGCAAGCAGCTGAAAAGAGCAGCTTTGGGTCGGTGAGTTTTGATTGTATTTATTGAGTTATGTAATTCAAGTCTGCAGTCATCGCTAGTCTTTCTGTCACAAGGTGTTATCCTCTGTGGCTCATGTTATGAAGTAACATTTATAACAATAAAGGGATTATCTTTTATTATGTCCTTGAGCATGGCAGTTATCACATGTTATTGCATATGAATTCTGCATTTGTACTGTATTTTCTGAAAACATTTCTAATCACAGGATGGAGCTGTCATCATGAAGTATTAACAGCTTCTCTCAAAAATTGTCTGTCAGTTCTTGCAAAGGAAGGGGTTTTTAAGCTCATGGTTCCATGCATCATAATTCAGTGTTAATAAAAATCCAACTAGATGCAACAGTATGCAGATATTTATTTACTGCAAAGTCACTCTACATGTTTTGGGTGTCACAGCACCCATCATCAGGAGTACTAAAAACTGTAACCACAGCCTCCGGTACAGGTACCGGAGGCCTCGGTAATATCTGCATACTCTTGCATCTAGTTGGATTTTTATTAACATTGAAGGGGATTTTCTTTCTTGCTCTCTTATTCTGTTAACACCTAAAATAATTATGTCAATTAATTTTTGTAATGCAACAACAGAGAGGCAGAATGCCAGCTGTCAAGCTAAGTACATATTTTCATATGCTCAGGGACATAGGTGTGCCTTTCTGTATGTATGATGCTGGTAGTTTCATGAAGACATCTGTAGGATTCTTACATTACTAGGTGTATTGTGAGGTCCAGAATTATTTAGGGTTGGTGAAGAATTGTGATAAAACTGATACTCAGTTTCTGGGTGTTTGCAGTAGTGGTGCTGAATATTCAATTCCTTTGGGATGAAACAGTGTGTTACTGCATAATCAGTTCCCTTGCATTTTGAAACAACGTGATGGTCTCGAAAAATGTCAAGAACCAATTACCCAGAAGAACTGAAACATCAAAGTTGATGTAATTCTATTACTGACATATTCATGACATAGTACATTTTGGACCATATTTTTTTTAGATGTAACCTTTAAAACTGGAACTTGCACTTCTTTCTTCTGTTTTGTATTGGCACTGATCCCATTCTTGTGGCATTCATGTGTTTCCCCAGGATGGCCACTATAATGAAACGTCAAAGCCAGAACTTGCAGTACCTGGAGGAAGTGCGACAACACCTTGCCCGTCTTCCATCAATTGACCCGTACACTAGAACTATCATCATCTGTGGTTTTCCAAATGTTGGAAAGTCAAGTTTCATCAACAAGGTATACTATGAAACAAGTTTGCTGTGTGTTGACACATCTGGCAACACCGATTCTTTGACTACTGTATTACTGGCATTCACTCTGCACAGCGACCATTCTCTCTTACTCACATTCCATCATACTCACACCAAAATTTTACTTTCAGGTTAACATTTTTTTAAATTTTATTTGAATTTCCTTGCCAACGAACAGTTTTTGTAAATAAATTAGGCTTTTAAACGTTTTCAAGTGATGCCATATCTATAAAAATTATGATACAGAATACAACTTTTTAAAGTGTTTCTTAAGTATACCAGTGCACTGAATTTCATGTCCCTGAAATATTGGTTGGTTGTATTGCCACCATCAATCCTTTTGCCACCATCACTTCAGGTTTTGCAGAGAGAACTGTATGATGTTAAAATGTGAACGGTCACAGCAGATGTATTATGAGTGTAGAAATAAAGCCATCTCCTATGACACAGGGTATGTAGCACTATGGCATTTTACTGGAAGGTGAAATAGGGATGATATAATTGTAGACATCTAGAGTATATTAGCCTTTTTTGCCTTTTGCATTTTTTAGTTATAATTTGAGGGCACTGGATTTTGTGCAGGAACAACTCAACTGAAACTCAGGATTACTTCATTTTTGGACTGGTCTGTTGTCTTTATTAAAAAAAAAAAAAAATTGATGTGTCAATAACTGGATCTGTTTCTTCCCTCAGACCAAAAGATGGGAAGATGGATACTGAGTTGGGTCTGAGCAAAGAAGCCCAAAGTCCAAAAATTGAGCCCAGTTTGTGAAATGTTATGCTGTTTTTGAAACAGTAGATGTGGGCATAGTCCAGAAACAGAGCAATCCTGAAAGTAATATACCATCATCATGACTGTACAGAATTTAATAGCATTAAACGTATTATTTCATTTTTCTGCCTATGCTGAGCCTGTTTTGCAGGAAATGAAGTAATGTACTGTGAAAATCTGCTGTATTGGATGCTCTAGCAGTCAACTCTAATGAACATTATTTGGTACATCATGGTGTGAATCTAGTGATGCAAAATATAGAGAAAGTATGGTTAAAGCAAATGAACTGTATGAAACCTCTTCAGAAGTTCTTCAGCAGTAATGATTTAATTTCTGTTGTGCATTTTTCTCAAACATACATATCCTGTTTTAACTGTTGCAAATTGGACCATACTTTCACATCTTCTGTGACGCATAACAAACACAAAAGATGTGGTGCCGATGTGTACTAGGATAAGTAGCTTAGATTCTTCTGTCCATTTACTGGTTGTCACTGAAATAGCATGGGTACATTTTTAAAAGTTTCTGTTGCAAGGAATGAAAGGATAAGGAAAGACATTTAGAGTTCGGAGTTACCTTTCTGTTGCACTGTACAAACTGTCGTATCAATGAACATAATGGAACTCAGATATAATAGACTCTGAATGTTTAATTTTTAATGCAGTGTACTGGCTGTGTGTGCTACAAGCCTGAAGGTTGTGGATTTGATTCCTGTTGGAGTCACTGGGATATTTTATTGACATAATCCTTCCAGCTGCACTATGGCCATGGGGTTGATTCAACCTCTAAGAGAAATGAGTACCAGGGATGTCTTCTGGGGGTAGAGGCAGCTGGTGCATAATGCTGACAACCTTGCCATCTTCCTGTGTTTTCTATGAATTTTTGGAGCCTCAACCTCGTAGAACCCACAGGGCCTGTCCAGGCCTTTATAGAGATAGCCTTGTTTTGCCTTTTTACTGGCTGTACATTAGGAACATAAAGAATAATTTATTATTTTGTGTATGCAAGTCATTTACTAAGGTCTGTGTATAATTTTGAATCTCTGAAAACTAATACTGGTTTCATGATGATGATTATGTTTGCCTCTGCAGATTACACGAGCTGATGTGGAGGTTCAGCCATATGCCTTTACAACAAAGTCACTCTATGTAGGCCATACAGACTATAAATACCTTCGTTGGCAAGTGATAGATACACCTGGAATCCTGGACCATCCACTAGAGGACCGTAATGTGATAGAGATGCAGGCGGTAACAGCACTGGCTCACCTGCGTGCTGCAGTGCTGTATATGATGGACCCGTCTGAGCAGTGCGATCAGACTCTTGAGGATCAGGTACTGCCTTATTGTACTGTAACACAGGAATTAGTGTATGGGTAGTGTTAGAAAGAGAGAGGAGTGTTCTATTTAATGATTATGTCAGTGGCTACAGTCTTATTACAAGCAGGAAATGACTCAGCAGACTCTACTGTATATACACACAATGGTAGAAGTTTTTGCTAGCAGCAATAGTGAATTCTTGTTGTCAGTTCAAAAACTTTGTTTGTTGTACCATGTATGTTATGGAAATTAAGGGCTGGAAAAGAAGTGCATTCTAGAAGTAGCAATAAATAAATATTATTTTAGATTGTGCCAGTTTATTTTGATCAGGACAGTCTTGATACAAGTAGCAATGCCAAGCTCACGAAGTGTGGTGTGTTATAGTTTGGGAATAAAATGAGAGGGTCATTATTTTTTCTTGGATGTTACACTGTGTAGTGTAACAGCTAGTAACCTGCATTTTGGAAGGACCACTGCCCATCTTCAGGATAGATCTTCTTTCATAGAAAGGGTAGCTGTATGAATAATTGGGTACTATTTACAGACCACACAGTATCATATCCCAGAAAGCAGTGTACCTCATAATTGTTGTTTCGAGAAATTTAAAGCTAAAAAATTAGATACACTGCACATTATTATTGAATTGTTAAAAAAAAAACATAATATTTGATTTGGGAGCAGATGGAGCTATGTAGGATTTTGTACATGGTTCATATGAGACTACTAGATTGAAGCACCTGGGGATTTTTTTTGCAGGTGAAGCTGTTTGAGAGCATCAAGCCGCTATTTTTGAACAAGGTAAGAATGCCACAAAGCAACAGTGGGTAATAGTTTTACACTGTTTATTCTCTGCATTATGATGAATAAAAAAAACTCTTGTAACACCAACAAATGAATTATTCTCTAATTTATGTATACTATGTTTTACATATCCCCTGTGTGTTTTGGTGCTATTATCTCACCATCTTCAGGGAGGTGACACCAGAATTTCTTTACATCATACAGCAGTAGAATAGGTCACATTAAACATACATACAGGGTGTTTCACGACTTTAGGGCATAACTGCAGGAGGAGATTTCCTAGGTCTTTGTGATCAAAAAAGTTCATATAAACATGTGTCCGATTTTGGACGGTTACGGAGTTATGACCGTTTT
>Ga0123352_10005887_pt1 | contig 18622 bp, 10 predicted proteins | sample TergutLab28metaG_FD_89700 | JGI IMG/M metagenome (GOLD analysis project Ga0123352, IMG submission 89700) | Labiotermes labralis P1 segment gut microbial communities from Petit-Saut dam, French Guiana - Lab288 P1 | ecosystem: Host-associated > Arthropoda: Insects > Digestive system > Gut ... | reverse complement strand
TTATGTTGCTACATCCGTAGCAGGGCACTCTTTGCAACATAACATTACACAACACGGCATGCTGCCACAACACCCAACTTGTACAACGAAATTAATCTGTGACTATTCTAGTGTGACTTTAGCAAGGAATATATAGCTCCCTGATAATGGTATTAGGGCCGAAATATGTCGGAGCGTTTTTAATATTTTAATGTGTAAATTTTATAAATTTTATATATGTGCAGTGGTTGGTGTGATGATTGAGTAACTCGACAACATGCACGGTGTAACAATAAAAAATGTCTATTAATATTCATAAATTTCGTAATGTCACCCGACAGATTCGTATATGGAAGAGACCGATACATATGAAATTTGTATTTATGAATAAAATTTATTAATAACAAGATAGAACTTGAGGACAGGCTCGTTGCCATCAGTTTCAGAAGAATACCCTTACACAAGAAGTAACATCAGTGTCAACTTTGAAAAATTATGTCCCTACGTTTTTAAATCATTCTCGCTTACAATGACAAGTGAAAGTTGAAATCTAAAGAGACTGGAAGTAAAACCATGGCTTCTCATCTCTCTGTACATCCTTTATGACCACCACATGATCAAAAGCTCTTATTAAGTTCCTAGCCAGATGACCACATATAAAGCGACGTTTTTAACTCGATTTACGGGCAAACAAAACAAGGAATGTATTCAAGGTTTTTGCCTTCCTGCAATATGCACCGCGCGTTTTGATACTCAGAAGTCTGCATGTTGTCCACACGTTATGTTCACGTGTTTTATACGCTTCTTAAAATAAACAGCCAGTCTTTCTACATACATTATGAACCGACTGCTCTTTGAAACAGAGATACGCTGTTATCTGTGAGAGATATGTAAACGCTGAAGAATTATACGAAATTCATATGGAAGTCAGGCTTGAGTGGATTTTAGGCGTATCTTAAAACATGGCGTGAAGGTGCGGAGTGGAGATATTTGGGGACACGAAACAGTGGCGTGCTTTTGTAAACATGGTAATACACTTAATGTTATCAATTTCCTTATATTAATGGAAAATTCTATAAAAAAAATTCTATAAAAATGCACAAACATTTCAATATATTATTTTTATATAAAACATTATGCCTCCAACGTATTTCGATCCGTAATGGAACATCTTCTGGAAGGAAACACATAAAAAATCATATATAAAGCAAGAATTAAGATAAAATTAGGCTAACAATGTATGATGTATATTGGCATCTTGAAGTCAAAAGTAGAAACGGAAATGTGAAGAATACTCCGTATGAGGTAGATTTGACACATACTCTTTATATTCCTATACTGCTGTAGTCAAATATAACTCATATGGGCTATTCTTCACATTTCCTTTTCTACTACGGACGTCAGGATATCAAGATACATCATGTATTGTTAGCCTAATTTTATTATAATTCTTGTTTTTTACATGACTGATGTGATTCCTCCCTGTAGATGATCCAAAACGAATTGAAACATGTTGGAAACATTAGGGTTTAGACATAAAATGGTATATTCTTATAATAAAACCAACTAGATGCACTAATTTCTCAAATTTATTTTTTGCAGAGTATTATTCCCAAAATTAATTTGAGAAATTAGTGCATCTAATTTTTTTATTATAAGAATTTATCACGATGCACGGTCAACTGAACGTCAAATAAAATGGTATATTGCAGTATTTGTCCATTTTGATGAGTGTAGTTTCATACAATTATGATAATGGATTCTGGGGTTCTGTAAAACTCAGCAGCTGTTCTCAATGCAGCCATGTATACTTAGTAATTAAGAGACTCGCAATTACCAGTTTTATTCCCATGAAGAAAAAAAATTTGTTTTTGTGCTTCTTTGTTTACGTTTCATTTGCATTATTCATTTCAGTTTAATTCCCCAATGTTACACTGTATCAAAGAGAATTGCACTGTTAGAATCCCATAACTAATGGATTGACACAAAGTCATGATGTTCTGGTAACAAATGATAAACAAACCGAGGCTTAACACAAGCACAAATTTGATTGCGAAATTCAGTAGGCTGTATACATTCAACGGAATGTATACATTAATTCAATTGTTTCACCACAATAATGGTAAATCCGAAATTATTGAAAATTAAACATCACATTACTAAAAACTAAATCTACGTAATGTGATATGGTCATGGCATTATCTATAATTAGTGAAATGTTCTGAACATTACACACAAAGCAGGAGATTGTACCTCAAAACCGCAATAGGGACTGTATATATAAACACTGGGGGCAATATTTTTAAGTAAAAGGTAAAGCAGTCCCTGTACAGGCCTGGAGAAGCCCTGAAGTTTCCAGGATTTCAAGACAATCGACAAACGTGGTAAGATTATCAGCCCTACGCACCGGCCATCTTTACCTCCAGGAAATTTTCCTGGTACTCATTTCTGTTAGAGGCTCAGTCATCTCCAGGGTCATAGTGCGGCTGGACGGAAAATGCCAATGAAAAAGTCCAATGACACCATCGGGAATCGAACCCGCGACTTTCCGGCTTGTAGCGCAGTACCTCAACCAACTGCGCCATCGCGTTCACCATGTTTCAAAGTATTCATTGGTAATACGTGAACAAGTCCATAGCCACAAGTTCAGAAGAGGAAGTCAAACCATAGAAGATCATTAAGATTAAAACATAGCTCTCCCTTTTTTCTTTTCTTTTCTTTTCTCTTTCTAATGAATGCACACAACGCCTTTCAAGCATCCCTTGTACAACACTTTAAGATATCTGTAACTTTGTGGACTTTTTTCACAATCATTAGTAGTCCTACACGACAATGCAAAACACAATCACGTATTTCCAAATTGACGCTTAAGTGCTTGTTCTTGTTGTAAACTCATTCTACTGGACGACATTGGCCACTTCAAGTATCCTGTATTCGGAGAATTCTTTGTATCATATTGCACAAGGCAAAGAGCTTTTTTAGATCACAATAGAACTCCCATCACTTCTTTTGTGGCCCGAGAAACCCTTTTAGTCTAGACAAATGTTGAAGACATTCGACCTCCCTGCCCCCTCAAGAGAAATAAGAGGGTGGCATGAAAATGGCATGCAACAAATTGCGATTTTATGACGCACAAAAATTTAATTTAGTTTTGAGGGTCTTCCTTTGTTACCTGTCCACTAAACAACAAGCACATATTCTTTCACCACATATTGCGACAATAAATTAAGAATTTAAAGAGGCCCTGCAGCACCCGCTCCTCACAACGAACACACAGCTGTTCGCTACGTAACGTCGGATGACACGAATGTCGGTAGGGTCAGATGCAGCTAAAGTTCAATCCTTTCTACTGAACCAGCCTAACAGTTTCAAATTTCCTGAACATCGAGGTGGAAAGAGCGGAACTCCTGCTTCGTGTGTGGGGGGTTCTGGAACAAATATCAGCTATCCTGGCTTAGGTTTTAGTGAGTTTCCCCAGTTCCTCCTGGCAAAAGTCGGGATAGTACTTCAAATTATCTCACGAGCCATTTGTTTTCAAATCTGTTGTTATCTCACGAGCCATTTGTTTTCAAATCTGCCGAAATATGTTATGATATGATATGACATATTTGTTAACTGCAATTGGTTAGCCACTCGATGGCAGTAGTACAGTACACATTTACACATACACACACACACACACACAATACACAGAACGACACAAACCAAACAATACACAGAACAACACAAAAATCCTCCTTCGCGAAGCTGTCTTCTGAGACACCAGAAAAGCCGTTAAAAAAGCAAATGATTATGTATTCAGAAATACAAAGACCATAAAGAACATGTGATATAAGGTAGCGCCTTTGTAAAATATCTCTGAACGTTAGCAAATCGCTCAAGAGGCGAATAATTAAGTTACAGTAGGGCCAAGCTTCATATACACATTTTAGTGTCTTCAGGCACTTAAATTGCCAGTTTCTGCTGCGTATCGTAACATTATATTAAGTCGCTTCCGCACTTTATTCATGACAAGTATTTAAAGAAAAGTCGTCACAGGCAACTTCACAAAGCTCAATCGGAATAACAGTTTTATTATACAGCTACACAGTGCTGACGTCTGTTAAAGCAGTAAATGCGAGCCACCGACTGAAAACAATTGCGTATATTATACGCACCTGATAACAGACGGCGATTACAGCCAGACAAGACGAATTCGTTTTCCTCCCAATTACTTTCAGATCTTTCAAATGGTCACATAATTTGGAGATCGAGCCAGTTATTTCAAGAGGTGAGTTCGCGACTCTTAAACGGGAGGTGCCCCATTCGATATTCGAATGTCACACAGACTCTTCTGAGGACTGTCGTGACTATCCTCGGTTTCGCCAAAAAACTACAGAAGTACGTCCTCAAATGAGGCTATGACCGGTTCCTTCCACACTCTTGCAGATTAATGGTCTAATAATTACCTAAGCTACGAAAGATGTCGTTAAAAATCCTGTCATGTTTAAGACCGCACTCTTGTAAGCAATCATCATCCGTCTCACAGTGCCATATGCACCTCTTTATCTCAGTCTTATTATTCTAATTAGCATTGCAAAAGCTTACAAATTACAAAACCCATAATTTTCCAATTTTATGAATAAATATGCTAGTTATCTCCCTTAGTTATAACCGTTCCACGCTGCACTTTGTTCTGAAATATGATTAATGTACTCTTCCCTTAGGCTGAGCCAGCCAGTTCTATGACCATAAATGCTACAAGTAAAATTACAGTTTTAATGTATAAATAACAGGTTTCACCAAAGTTATTACAAACTTCATAAACATTATTTTTTAATAAGGAGCAGCCAGCGGATAATGTGGTATAATCGAAGCACTGTTGCCTTTTTTAATGCTTGTGGAGGTGTCTCCCTTCAGCTTTAAAATTTTCCAACTCTTGTGCAAGTTCGTCATCACGCCAGTTGCTGACACGCCTGTTGAATATACTGTGTCCCTCTCCATGAGTCATTACTGTTTGTTTTCATACGTTAATTTTACACGCTTACAAATTCTGCTGTTTTATCTCCTATGCCTTGTTATCATTGTTGATATCATTATCAAACTGTACATAATTGTCATAACATGTAGCAACACCACGTAAGAACAGGTTTTTAAGACATGTTCCCTTTGCCTATATCAACTCATTAATATTTGTCTCCTGTCCTGTTACACCGCTTGCAAAGTATCAGTGACGCCAGCAAATAACTGTGCAAATCCTATTCATAAATTTAATTCAATTCTATGGTGACATTTATAACAATTTATTCATACGATCTGAAATGACACTCTACCGTGGTAATTTAGTTTCAAATTCATAAAGAATGCGTTATGGTGGATTATCTGACATTCGATTTCGGGCCAAATCAAGCAGAAAGCACTGTGTGGGAAGAAGCAATGTTATGATACAAACTACACCAGTGTCTGCAACGATTGGGTTGTTGTTTATGAAAACGCTGTCATGAACCTCTCAGAATTTTAAGTTAAATTATCTCTCTGTGAAGTTCTGACGATGGTGTATGACGTTTGAACATAACAGACTTTTTGGGCTTTTTCCATCGTATGTATTGAAATAACAAACTATGTTTCGAGGAAGTAAGAAGCAAGCCCGAAACGTAAAGTGGAAAAAGTCGAAAAATCTATAAGTTAAAAAATTTAAAGTCAGAATGACTGTTGTTTTCTTTATGGAGGAACAAAATACGCGAGGATGCGTTCATTTGGTACACACGGACAACACAAACATGGGTTTGACTTTGGACTTTGGTCTCGAAGATTTTGGACTATGAGACTGGCTGGGCATTTCGGTTTTTTTAATTCCTGTATTAAATTGCACGATTCAAGCTTCTACGCCCGCGGCGGTTTTCAGTTCCGTACGCTTTAGTTACACTATCCAGTCTGGCATGTAGTCGAACGGACAAAACGTGACCCAATTTTGGAGCGTTTGCTCCGCTAATAAAGTCACTGCCCTCCTATTCTGACGTTCTGATTGTCCTGTGAATGCCATTTTTGCATAATTCCTCGATGTCTCGTAAGTTTCTTAAGAAAGGAAATAAGGACAAAAAAAGTGGCTTCTTGAGAACTGCGCTACGCTGGGTTATTACGCAGCGAGTAGTGGTTATTTCTTACCAACGTTTCGGGACAACATATAGTTCCAAATCTGTCGGTGAGGAATTACCACTACACACTCGGTAATAGCCCAGAAGAGCGCAGTTCTCATCTAATTCGCGGCGTAAGCCTTAAATCTCGCAAGAGCGGACACATCTCTGCTACAGGGTCCACAAAAGGATCATACAGAGCGTGGTAATATTTTCATGGGCAGTAGTACTAACACTTGGCACTCGGTTCAACAACACACAACTCCAAAATTTGCACCGAGAAAATATCTATTCGTTCCAGTTCGTTCTCAGGATACACAATGCTGTCCTTCACATCACTCGGCAAATTCACTACGTAATATTTATGCGATACACACCTATTCTGCGTGACGTACGACACGCATTGCTATACTGTATTAAGACCTGCTTCGCCTGCTTAAGTGTTACTTCATAAGTTCCTTTTTTGTATATTTGATTCGTTAGGAGAATTCTAATCATCTGCTCATGTGCTGTTGATTGCAAAATGCAAGAAAACTAGGAGGAAGCAGAAGCGTCCCTCTGATCACAAACAGCAGTTTTTCCTGCTTAAGTGTTACTTAATAAGTTCCTATTTTGTGTATTTGATTCGTTAGGAGAATTCTATTCATCTGCTCATGTGCTGTTGATTGCAAAATGCAAGAAAACTAGGAGGAAGCAGAAGCGTCCCTCTGATCACAAACAGCAGTTTTTCCTGCTTAAGTGTTACTTCATAAGTTCCTTTTTTGTATATTTGATTCGTTAGGAGAATTCTATTCATCTGCTCATGTGCTGTTGATTGCAAAGTGCAAGAAAACTAGGACGAAGCAGAAGCGTCCCTTTGAACACAAACGGCGGTTTTTCCTATTCACATACCGTCGCACGCACAGTGGCGTGTCACCGTCATCTTATCATCTTGAGGCACTCGGCTCCAGCTTCTATGCTTTCAAGTTACAGCAATAAATGGACTATACCTCAGCAACAACGATCCAAACGCCCAGTCTACCTCAGAACAATTCTAAAGCTCCTTTTGGCTTATTTAACGGCTTTATACCAAATTCGGGCATTATCGAGAGTCAAATAAGATTTTCTCCTTCAGTTTACAAGGAAAATGGAAAGCCTGTCAGAGGTCTATTGGAAATTACAAACTAGTTACTGCGTTGTGGAGATTACTACTGACGGCAGGTGGTGTTATAGGCGGAGCAAAGTACTGCCATTATAAGAAGAATATTATGGGTGCAATTTACAACTCCGTGGGCAAAATTATTCCAGCTCCTCAGCTGACTAAAAATTAGCAGCGGTCACATTACGAAAGCGTTCCATTGAATATGAGTAGGATTCGTCTTCTAGCCAGGGGTGAACGCCATGTCACTTACGCCACTGATCTTCTTACCCCGGTTTTATAAATCATTCAAAGAAAACTACGTATCCCTTCGCAGTATTTTCGAATTCTCACTGACAGCTGTACAATCGATTTCATCTTCCCCTCAATAAACAACAGAGCCACAGAACACGTAGGCGTATGGCACGAATCAGCATATTTGTGTACATGATAAGAATTCTATTTGGATTGTTACCTCTCCCGGAATAATGTACTGAAATTGTACAGATGAAATAAGAGGGAGCCTGGAGAAAGAGAAGTAATTAGGGACAAAGAGGGTACGGAAAATAAATAAGCCTATATGAAAAATCTAGAAAATAAACAGACACAATCCACATGCACTGCTGGCCTTTGAAGTGATTGTTACAACGAACTGAAGCCAATTACACACGCTGTAATGCTCCTATATTAGAGGTTTCATTAATAAAAATCTGTACTGAAATCTGTCGAGAGACACTTAAGATGCTATGAGTCTCTTCAGGAAAGTAACCATACCTGACTTGAAAGGAACTGACGCCCACACAGGGGTTTGATGTGGAAACCCGAGGGAAAAAAAACACATGGAAGACATAGGCGTAGATGGGACGATAATATTAAAATATATTTTTAAAATAATAAGAGGGGGTGGGATTGGATTGCACTGGCTGAAGATTGGCAAGAGGTGGTTTCTTGTAAAAGCGGCAACTAGAGTTCGGGTTAAAAAATGTAGGAAATTTCTTAACTAGCTGAGAAACTATTAGCTTCTCGAGGACTATAATCCATAGAGTTGGTTAGGGGTTACATAAGATAAGGTGAACATAAAAGAAGACCCCTACAAATTCTATCATAATCTACGAAAGGGTTCCGGACATATAGGAACAAATTTAAACGAAGTGACTCTAAAATTGAACCACTTAAAAAAAAGCTCTGAGCAGGACACATAAGTCTGCCTTCCTTATGCTAGAGTACTACAAATGCATTTTTTCCTTCGCTCACCAGTCATTAGTGGCCAGGCCTTCCTAACTGTCGAGGCTTCAATATCACACTCAACCGCACCACATTCGATAGGGCTCCTATAGACAGACGATCAGCCCGTTGCAGAGACCTCTAACTGACACCACACAACACTCATAAGAGACAGACGTCCATGCCCCCAGCGGAATTAGAACCCGCAATCCCAGCAAGCAAGCGGCAGCATATCCATGCCTTAGACCGCGCGGCCACTCAGATCGACCCCACTAATGTACAACAACTGTCACTACTGCTTTATTTCACTGTCACGGTGAACTAAAGTATAAATTGTTACAACGTTTAATTCGTCGGATGTAAGTGCAAAGTTTAGCACCGTCGCTACGTTTGGAACTCGTTACTCAAAGCCACACTTTATACGTTTTATGAAAATCGTTAAACATGTTCAATAAACGAAAGAAGGTGAACCCACAAAAGTATTTTGGTGGTCTGAAAAATGATCGAAAAAATTACCTTCCCGAAGAAAGAAAAGGGGATAGAAAAAGGATAATTTAGTGCTAGTCTACCTAATAAATTTGATCGAAATGTTTCAAGTTACGGACAGCCGGATATGGCGAAACTAATAGAATGCTTTCTAAATCCTTTGTTATTAGAAATTACATTCAGTTTAGCGCGTATATACTATGAGCTGGACGAGCAGTATTCGGGGTCAAATTTCCACTCTGTCCTCAGCACCTTCTCTGGCTATTGAACACAACCAGCATCCTTTACAGTAAGTACCATACTCTTATTCTAGGGGTTAAAGAAACCGGAGCCTAAAGTTGGAAATTTCTATTACATTTGGAGCTAATTCCTGCTCCTCCACACCCTCTTCATGGAATGGCGCTTGATGAAGCATGGCTTGTTCTCAGTTAGCTCGAGAAAAGAGGCGAAAGTAAATTCATATAATTTAAATTGCTGAAGACTTCAATTTATGCAAATACATGGAAATACGTACATAAAAACTTGGTACTTTTGTAAACTTTTGTGTCAGAGAAAATACATTCACCGAATACATTCTGAGTTACATAGGTAGAATATACTTTTATTTTATAAATTCTTCTGTTGAGTCACAAATGCTTTTCATGTAACCAAAACGTAAAGAAGAAAAAAACAACAAAAGTCTGTTTACAAAGGAACGATGGTTATGCAATTATTATATTATAGATTTAATATAAGTTCGGCAAATACAAGCGACCTTGAAGACTGGGGAAATTACTCGTAACCAGTAATCATGATTGGAAGCTTTTCTGTGTTTTCCTTACATCTTTTTCTTTTCTTTCGTATATAAGACCTTATTATGTGCCGGTCATAAATTCAAATAATTCTGCTAAATGACAACATTCATATTTTGAGAGTCATTTTTAGAGTTGGACAGCTGAAGGAGAAGTGTAATTTTGTAAATTATGTATTTTATTGTTATGTTTATGTATTATTATTGTTGTTTATATATTCTAATTGTTATACACGTTCTGTTCTGTGTATTGTTTCTTTGTATTGTCCTGTGTATTGTTTATGTGTAAATATGTGTACTGTACTACTGTCACCGGGTGTCGAACCAATTGCAGTTAACAAATATATATCACATATCAATTTTATTGATATTGTTAAATTACGTAAATAAAGAGAGGCGAGGGGACAATACTTTGTATTGTGGGTGTAATAATACCAGGAAGAGAGGGATATTACTTTGCACTCAGAGTGAAATAATACTAGGAGGAGGGGACAACACTTTGTACTGAGGGTGAAATCATACCATGAGAAGGGGGACAACACTTTTTACTGAGGGTGAAATCATACCAGGATGAGGGGGACAATACTTTGTACTGAAGGTGAAATTATACCAGGAGGAAGGGGACAATTACACATTAACAAGCTTCATACTATATACCAGGGCTGGCCAACATGCGACCCTGGAGAAAAGTAATGGCGGCACTCAGTAACCTGATTAATTACAGTAGTACAATTTAACAAACATAATATGACAGGTCTACAGAACATATGGGAACTTTATTAGCGGGGAAAGTTTTACAAACCATAAGTTATCACTTTTAAGACAGCATACAATTGCCTAAACCAACTATTCTTTGTGTTCACTGTGGCCTACTGCTTGTCATTCGACCGTACTTTTGGCGTAAATTACTGTTTGTAAAAAACGGTCTTATAGTTGATTCAGTCCACTCATCCCCTCTTTGGATACATAAAACCTAGTGGGGCCCTCAGGCGAGTCCTTAAAGAATTGCTCCTGTGGGTTTAACTTGGCCAGCCTTGATATGTGCTGTTCACAAAAGATCTCAAATCAAGGAAAGAGAGCTAGACGGGCCTGCACTACGGCCTGGGAGAGAAGATAAAATTTGTTAGGTGGAGAGTACGTAGAAAACACAGACTTAGAAAGACAGGAGGATAATAGGAAGCGGAATCTAAAAGACATGGGTTGAAAAGGTCTGGGCTGAACTTAACCGGCGGGCTCTGTCGAAAGCGCTAATGAATTTTAGAGTTCAATACAAAGCGAAATTCCTTGATTAGCTGATCGAACTGCAGTTTCTGAAGGACTGCCCTCCGTGAACATAGTTAGGTTTTGTAAGGCTGTTCAGCGTACTTTTGTAAAAGAAAGGAGCAAGGAGGCATTGAATTCCGGGAAGCGCTCCTCGGAGCAAAAGGCAATATGCCTAATCCAGAAGCAGGATAACTTCCTGTATAGAAAAACTGCCCAATGGTGTTAAAGTCTACACAGGCTAAGTGCATAGGATAACTGTCCTCATACAATAACTGTCTACATAAGATACCTGTGTATATGCCATACCTGTCTATATCTTGCTACAAATCAACGCAGCCCACAGCCTCCCTTCTGTCAGGTTTCTGAATCTTATCTGTGCATATTTCGTAAGGTATCTTCAGCGAGGCCGGTATCGTAAGGCCTCTGCCTGCACATAACGAAGAGCGTACGTTAATCTCCCTAGTGAGATTCCCACCAAACAAACCAGTAAGCCTAACTGTCTGACAGGGGCCAGTAGATAACTTAGGCCGCGCGATCAATTTGGTCGACTAATATGACAAAATACTTGTACAGACAAAAAGACTACGGGCGGTCCGTCAGTCACACCTAAATACAAAGAAAACACCTTTTATTGCCCAAAGCGTACTACATGTTTCGAAAGTGCATATATAATTATGCTTTTTCGCCCACCCGCTTACTATTTCGTCCACGCGTCTCACCGGGATTTTTCACACTAAGAAAATAACTGTACGCCTAAACTAGTGCGTCAACTTCAGCTGTGTTGTGACCCGCGTGCGGAAGAAACAGCAGTTTCTGTTTCCCCGAGTGGTACACTGTTCATTCGTGACAGTTTAATTTCCGCTTTCAATGGTACAGTTGGAGCAGTCAAATAATAAGGCAATTAGTAACCAATGATTTGGAAAAGGAGGTGGCCTATGGGAGCTTCTATTGCAGTATATGTCTGGAAGCGAGGAGTGCGGCAAAAGAATAATGTCACTATATGGAAAACAAGCCCAAGTAATATTAGCTGATGGCATAGTGCACGCTATGGTTCCGAAGCATTATACAGGTTGTATTGCGCAAGCACTCGTCTAAGAGTTCTGCGCTCCTCTGCGATATTACGTAGCGTATAGTGGTAATTCCTTACCGAAATTGCTGGACAACTTACAGGCCCCACCTGCAAGGGTCAAGAAATCGAAAAAGATTACCCCGAAACGTCGGTAAGGAACTATCCACCTACGCTGCGGAATATCCCATGAAAGCACAGATCTAATCTACTTCGCGGCGGAAGCCTGAAATCAGGCACTCGTCTCATGTCCGCAGGTCTATCACGTCACCACCTAAATGTATGAGGTTAAGTGTTTCGTTACTATCTTCATGAAAGAGCAGTTCGTAAAGCCTCCACGTTACTCCTCCCTTAAAACGCCTCAATAAACTCAGCATACCTTTGAAGGCTCTGTCTTTCAGACTGCGCTACCCCGACGGAGCTAATTTCGCTCACACCTCAAAAATTCGCACAAGGTCAATGTTGATGTTCTCGAACACACGAAGTTAAACAGCGAATACAACGACGAGGACGTATAAAATTACAGAGTAGTCACGTTTCAAGAAGATCAGTCAGTCTGTGTTTATGAACTTGGGCACGGTCGGATATGTGCAGCTTGCTGAGGCTATAGCGAAGCAGCAACCTGACGAAACCAGGATCAAAGTTAATTTATTCCGTTGCCTGCATATAATGAGGCACACAGACAAACACACAAGTTTTGATTAGCTAGGGCTTTTGGCGGACGTGATTTGTCACGTTTAGAATTCTGTCATTTTGTTCGGTGCACAGGTTCAAGTACGAATTTTACCTAAATCTGCACAACTTCAGAGCTGTTCAGGGCTTAGAGGTGAACAAAATAATACAAAACTTACTTGCCACGTAATTATTCTACGCTGTCCTTCACCCTGAGGTTCACATTAATAAGGTTACATTGCTACATGTGGGCAAATAGAATTTGGCAATTTCAGGGTAGTTTGACCGTGCATCTTCATCATGAAATAAATTGAAATGACAACTTACTGCAAATAGGTAATTTTATTGATGTATTCTTAGTGCGACACGTTTCAGGTACATACGCCCATCATCAGGAGCATTAGATGTTGAGTTGCAGTATATGGCTTTCTGCACCGAGTTTTTGGATGGGTGGTGGTCTTGAGAGCCTCTGCGTAGGTCGTGTGTACGGTGCGGATGGTGCCGCGCGGCACCATCCAAACCGTACATACGACCTACACAGCGGCTCTCAAGACCACCAACCATCTACAAACTCGGTGCAGAAAACTATATGCTGCAACTTAACGTCTAATGCTCCTGATGATGGGCGTATGCGCCCGAAACATGTCGAGCTAAGGAAACTTCAATAAATTACACTGTTACATCAAGTTAGCATTTCACTTTATTTCAGAATTCGACAAGTATATAGACTTCGAATTGTAAAGAGGCCGAATCACTTTCATGGGGATGGAAACGAGAAAACACATCACTGTGAGTCTTCCATTTTTCTTGGAAATGGAGCAGCGTCATATCACAGAGTAACGGCAAAGTACGTAAAACGTAACATTGAAGTGCGTCCACTTAACCACTGCTGCAGGGGTAAAGCAGTAAGTATTACATATTCTGAGTGTGTGTTTGTAGCCTCGGGTATCCAGTCTGCAATGCGTATGCGCCACATTGTCATCTGTAATTTGTCCGGCTGTACCATTGTTTCCAACATTATCTCATAAACGGCACGATTTTCAGAAAAGAAAAATTTATTGAACATAAAGTGCTTCTTTGATTTCCTATACAACGTTTCTCTGAAACATTTCTCATTCTCGGAATTACTGAGTGAGTTATGATCAAAACTGTAAATTGGTCTCCATGTAAAGTGCCCGTTACTCGTGTCAGAATTTAATGAAACTTGAATTTTCTCGCCAGGTTTTCGAAAAGTACTAAAATACCAAATTACATGAAAATCCGGCCAGTTGGATCCGAGTTGTTTCACGCGGACGGACAGACAGGCAGACGAGACGAATCTACAAGACGCTTTTCGCAATTTTGTGAAAACGCCTAAAATCTAACGTACACTAATACTGCATACTGCAGGCAAAAAAGTGCGCTAAAGTGTGCGTTTACTATCACACCCGTTCTTTCTTTGCCGATATTACATGTCAAGTACGAAGTACTCTTTTCACGTTTGTTTCGAACATGTGTACCAAAAAAACTTCTGACGAATTTTCAATCTGGCCCACATCACCCGTATCATCTGAAACCAAAACAGAAATTTTAGCAGTTTAAAAAATAGTTCAACGTCGAATAAATGCAAAAAGTCCAAGTGTACGTGCGTTTATATATATATATACCGGGTGTCCCACTCGCTACCGAACCCGGCATTTCTTTAATAATTCTAACACCACTGAAGATATTGCAACGAAATTTGAACAGAAGTACGTTCGTTGTGTGAGAAATGAAGAGTAATGTGCCTGTAGTGTGTGTCTGTAGTCGTTGCAATATCCTCATTAGTGGTAAAATTATTAAAGGAATGCCGGTTTCGGTAGCGAGTGGGACACCCGACATATATATGAATAAAATTACAACACGTTCTGTAACACATACCATGTGGTGTCTAACAGCACAAGGTTTCGTGCAGAGTAAACACATACAATGTCACGAAAATGTAAAACACGAGACTGTAGGATATCACAGCACGGAGAGACTTTAAAGTTTCCAACTAAAACAACAGATTTTCTACACGTGTTGCGGAAGTGACTAAGTAATGTTAATATAGGAATTCCAGAACTGTATGCCTGAGCCGTACACGGCTCATAGCTGTCGCTATGCGGAACTCAGAGATTCTAGAACGTTCTTTTCCCGTTACCCTTCTTTCAAGGTTGTTGTCTGGTGATTCGCTGCCGTGAGTGGTGAGAGGGGTTAGGGCATATACTGCGAGTTTTCTTGGTTAGCTTTAAATTACGGAGAAGCTTCGTCTAAGTTTTGGGTTGATCAGCCCGGGAGTCGAACCGCTCGGATATTCTTCGCCAAGTCTGAGCATTCGTCGTGCCATGTCGGAAAGCCAAATTTAGTTTGGGAATTGTATTTCTAAGTTCTGGGTTTATGTTATTTTGGACATGCTCCGCGTCTGCTCAGCCGGGTTCGGTTTGCGTCGTGGAGTCAACGCACGATTGGTGAGGGGTATTTCTGGGCCAGCGATCTCCCGTATTTTCCAGGGTTAGTTTTGTTTACATTATAATTGTGCGAGTCTAGACATACATTTCAGTTGTGACTTGGCTTTGTAAAGTACGTAACTTGTGCTGTTATATCTGTTTCTAATTGCCGATAACGCATGGAGCGCAGTAATGTAAGAAAGTCTGTTATTTGTAACGTGTAACGTTGCTAGAGTGAAGCAATGGAAGTGCTTGTAATGTTAGTTTGTGTACACGAGGCGTTGTACTGAAATGTTACGAAGACTTGCGTCATTTGAGTATTGATCGACTGTAAGCTTTGTTCTACTGTGTTTATACATGTACCCTGTTAATTGTTGCTTACAGTAAAGTTTAGTTGCACAGAATATATCTAATATCACAGTGTTATGCATGGTATCTGCCGCTGTGACCTGTATGCTAATACACAACCACGAGAGGCTAGTGTTTCGGGGCCCAATCGCCCAACGCCTGTTGGCGATTTTCCTGGTGCGGGCCCCTTTGGGCTATACTCATATTAGGGTTGCGACCCCTGGGGCTCATGCGTTGTTCCTCTGTGTCTAAGTAAATCAACGTCAGGAGCGCCTGACGGTCTGGCGCCCATGACTATTATATAAAATTTTAAAAAAAATCCGCCAACATTCTTTCCATTATTAAAATCGTATCTTAGCAACCGACGATTTCGGACGAGGGTAAAGGTTGAGGTTTCTGCTTTGTTTCCTATCAAATCCGGGGTCCCCCAGGGCAGTGTCCTATGACCAATGCTGTACCCCCTGTTTACATCAGACCTTCCGCAGGCACCAAACTTCACGACAGGCACATTTGCTGACGATACTGTCATCCTGCCTTGCCATAATGATGTCCTTCGAGCCTCCTCCTGCATCCAGGAGTATTTAATTATACTTCAAAGCTGGCTTCACACGTGGAAAATCAAAATAAATGAGTCTAAGTCAACATAACTCACGTTTACATTACGACGCGATCCCAGCCAACCAACATATTTAAACAATGTAGAAATACCCCCATCTACAACTGTAAAATATCTCGGACTGCATTTGGACAATAAGCTGAACTGGAAAGAAAATATCATCAAGAAACGAAAACAGATGGACCTACGACACAAAGAACTCTATTGGTTATTTGGAAGGTCATTTCTCTCTCGGTAGGCAATAAACTCTTGTTGTACAAATCTCTAATTACTCCTACATGGACCTATGTCATTGAATTTTGGGGCTGAGCCAGCAAGTCCAATACTGCAATCATACGGAGAAGCCAGTCTAAAATACTACAAGCAACTGTTGACGCCGCATGGTATGTCACCAATGCTATGATCCACGAAGACCTAGGTATTCCACCCGTGCAAGAATTCATCCACGACAGAAGTACCAAGCACCGTATAAAACTAGAAACTCACTTGAACCCACTACTCCACCCCATTCCACGAGATAACGTGATACGAAGACTGAAACGACGGTGGTCAGCTGACCTGTAATACGGTGAATGAGATCTCCTCGCTGGAGGCGACCTCATCACGCTAGTATGTCCACACGTTTGCCTCATAGCCAGTCCATTAGCTTATAGAATACTTTGTACTCTGATGGTTGATTTATAAAGTAAAAAAAAAAGGAGCGCCTGGGATTGCAAGAAGACAGGCATCTTTATGAGAAACTGTATTCCGCGCTGTAATAACTTCATTAACGAAAGACAACACACTACGATGTACTACAGTGTCGAGTTTAAATTACCTTTATGAGACACAAGGAACAGATTATACAGACTGCAGAGGGAAATTAGAAAATCTTTACAGCATACTCTTTTGGAATAGAGTCAATACGAGCAGATGAAGAGGCACAAACAAAAGAATTAAAGGATTGGATAGTAGAAGAGTAGTAACATGAGACGTAACACCGTGTAGCCGGGTAGATATAAATCAATGCCTCGGAGTAATTTAAGATCACCAACCTTAGGTTACAAAAATATCAGTTCCTCATATTTATGACCTGAGCCTCCGAACCTTCAAGTTCTAAGACCTGATGATCAATGCGCTACAACTTTTGGAGAAAAAAAAATCGCAATACAATTAGACACGCCTAACTTGCGCCCTGCTTTTCTCACGGAATTTCTGATATGTAAATTTTATATGAAAACACTTTAAACATGAGGGACGGAGAAGCAAATAATTTCTTTTTTTAGAAATCTGGTAGATAGTTTAGGTGACGTCACATATGACCTTAGAATAGCAAAATGTCATTGGAACTTATAACAATGATGATAGCTGTCATGATATTAATACTGTCTGATGTTTCTTCTAGAGGTGACATTTATCACTCTGGTTTCCTGAATAATTAATTTTTTTTATGGCGCAGCAGCCCCTTGTGAGACAGGGCCTCCTCATTATCGAGGTTTCACGATCACCTGCAGTTTGACAAACCAAATTCTGTAAGACTACCCTGCACGAGTGATAAGCATGAAGCAGAGAACTCAACATGACAATACATAACACTCGCAAGAGACAGACATGAATGTACACGGCGGTATTCGAATCTGCAATCCCAACAAGCGAGCAGCAGAACACCCAACTCCGAATAATAGCTCTAAATATTCTCAAAGGAGAGACAAATTGTTAACTTAATAAGTAGCTGTATTTATCAGTTACTTGCAAGATTGTGATAAATCAGTTAAAATTAAGATGAAGAGGGAGATTTCTCTTTTAAGAGAATATTCATACTCTAATATACTTATTATAAATTGTAGGAAATTAATAAACAAGACAGGCAATTAACGCACTGGGGCAAGTACGTTCCAGTCAAAGAGTCAAAGAGCTAGTCGAGAAATTTATCATGTTATGGACCTCAGAATTTAATTACCGCATGCGGAACAGAAGACCACTCGAACTGCCCGAATCAGGTGAAGCCATTTTACACTCTTGAGACAATTATATAAATCCAGTTTAAATGCTCTCCTCCCATATATTCATATTTGTCTCAAGAGGAATTTTTTCTTCGGGTTTTTAGTTGGGAGTTAATAGAATGTTGTCTTCCACGTAGCTATCAAAAAATTTAAAGATCAAGATAAATAGATCTATAATTTTGTATGGGTGTGAAACTTGGTAGCTGACATTGCGGGAGAAAAGGAAGCTGAAGGTGTTTGAGAACATGGTGTTGAGAAGAATATTTGGACCTAGGAGGGATGAGGTAACGGGGGAATGGAGGAGATTACATAACGAGGAACTAAATGATTTCTACTCCTCGCCCAATATTGTGCGGGTGATAAAATCGAGAAGAATGAGATGGGCTGGTCATGTGGCGCGTATGGGTGAGGAGAGGGGGGTGTATAGGGTCTTGCTGGGGAAACCGGAGGGAAAGAGACCACTGGGAAGACCTAGGCGTAGATGGGTGGATAATATTAGGATGGATCTCCAGGAGGTGG
>Ga0123352_10005886_pt1 | contig 18624 bp, 11 predicted proteins | sample TergutLab28metaG_FD_89700 | JGI IMG/M metagenome (GOLD analysis project Ga0123352, IMG submission 89700) | Labiotermes labralis P1 segment gut microbial communities from Petit-Saut dam, French Guiana - Lab288 P1 | ecosystem: Host-associated > Arthropoda: Insects > Digestive system > Gut ... | reverse complement strand
TTTATACTGGCACTCCAGTATTTATACTGGCACTCCAGTATTTATACTGGCACTCCAGTATTTATACTGGCACTCCAGTATTTATACTGGCACTCCAGTATTTATACTGGCACTCCAGTATTTTTCCACACATTCCCCGCCAAAACATGGACGATTTATCACATCGTGGACAAGTTTTTCTATTCGTCGTATAAAAGACTGCCTGCCTTATCGACCATCGCGATACATTATGTTTCCATCACGCAATCATCTTAACAGTTGTTGCAGTCTAGATCTGCTTCAACGCTTCAAACAGAAGAAAATCCACAGGAGCCAGAAATGGGCTTCATAAGGAATGTTCCCGCACTTCTTGCTGACGAAGTTTAAAGCTATATGGACTTATTTTCTCACTTAACGTCGTATTCTGTGGAAATTCTGTACAGTTACTGACACATTTTGCAAAAACACAACTCCCAGTTACTCTGTGAAAAAGCGAAGAAAATTACTATCAACAAACTGTTACAGATATTGCACAGTTGGTTTCGGGCTTCAAACGTAACAAAAAAACCCATTATTTCGATAACACACGTCACTCTATAAGCAAACGTTATATATATATATATATATACATACATGCATACATACAGACATACATACATACATACACACATACATACATACATGCATACATACATACATATATACATACATGCATACATACATACATACATACATACATACATACATACATACATACATACATACATACAAACATATATACATACATACATGCATACATACATAATACATATATATATACATGCATACATACATATATACATACATGCATACTTACTTACATACATACATACATACACACACACACAGATAGACAGCTAACTTATTAACCAAAATCTAACATCATGCAGCAAAATCATACTTGAGAGTAGGTCCTCAGCCAGTCAAGAAATTCCCGAATTTAATGGACCGAATCTGAAGTACCGTGTTCACATAAGCCCCCCCCCTCTTTTCCCTAAACTCAGATTAATCTATTTCATAATATCCCACACTATCTTCCTAAAAGAAATTTTAATATTATCTTCCCTTAAATGCTAGAATATCTAAGTACGCATTCTTTCATTCAACTTTCCTCACGAAAGTCCTTAATGCAATTTTCCTCCTCTTTCTCCCACACCTGCCAACGTAAAGTCACAGTACTTTATTTAGAATAATCAGCATTTACAATTCCACTAGGACATCGCTGGCGTCGACTGTAGCCGTTCTTCGTTAGGAAACAATACTACACTTATGAATACTGTCGCACAGGAGGGAGTTTTGAGTTACACAACATTTCACCCGTGTTGTTCACAGATTCTGCCACATCCTGGCGTTCTCCCTGAACTCATACTTCAAACGTCATGAGACCCTATGTGCATAGATGTTCTGCACATAATTTCCTAACATCATAAAACTTTTCAGTCCCTACAAAGTATTTTATGCGTATCATCCTGGTATTTCATGTCCCATATGGACTGTTACAAGGTTTGGAAATTCTAAGCTCTTGGTAACGACAATTGATTGCAATAAATACGAAACACATGTTTGTGGAAACCATAAATGACGAGGTAATAAAATTCTGTGAGTTTATTTCTGCACAAAATTACAATTCACACTATGTTCACGTTTCACCTACATTTGTCGAATATTTCATGCGTCTTATCAGCGGCAAGGACTCCCTGTCAATCCTCTAGAACTTCAGTCACTGCCATTAGCGGTTTTCCACTACTGCCGTCTTTATGGCGCGCAGTAAAATTCCGATCATCTCTAAAGAAAAAGTGCCCTACATCAACATTTATTTATGCTTGTAACTACGTCATCCAAGATAAAGAGAGAGAAGGATGACAGGAGAACAGAAAACACTGCAAAATACAAGAGGTCCTAATTTGCAATTTCCACTAAATGTTAATAAGGTGGTCAAATACAAGAAGACGAAACGGCTGGTACACGCAGGACGTTTTGGAAAAATAAATGTGTACAAAATACTAACCGAAAAACCTGAAGGGCAAAATCCATTTGGAAGATATGGAAGCAGATGTGGCATAACATGGGCAGGAAAGATAAAGTTAACCCTTTACCTAAGCACCTTGCCAGGAAGACATAAATTGAATTACAGACAAAGAATTCCTAGGCGTCATATGGGGTAAAGTAATCATCCCCGGCCCCTTTACCCTCGGAATGAATCCACAGCTTGGCAGACACTACAGATGCGGCAAGTCTCAGTGTCAGGCAGGAATCGAAACTCCTACTGACAGTGGCGCGTTAACTTAAAAATAAGGTCAAATGGGGCATCAGGATGTTATTCACAGAGGAAAACGGTAAACGTTACAGTACGAACGACATCATGGCCCTGAAAAGTAAATTATAGCATGATTGTGAAAAAGAAAGCCTGCAGTTAGTAAGTACTCTGAGAACTGCAATAGATACAGCGCGTTTACCACAGGAAAGAGTTCGTACTCAAAAATGTCAATTTGTCTGCGCAATAAAATAAAACTGGTCTCATTAATTTTATGTGTAATGAAGTCAGCTGTGCACCAACCGCGAGTAAAGTGTGTATCAGATTGAGGTAAGAAACTGTAACGAGGGGACTTTTTCTCCATATATTTTTGCCATAAGCAGAAACTAGATGCTTCGAAAATTTGACTACCTTACGCAGGCCATTACTGAAGATGTCGAAAAGGAGTGATCCCAAATTTTACCTTGTGGAACACTAGACAACAATGCAAAATAAGATGACAAAGGCTAGCAATAATGGTCATGTTGTGGGCTATTCTTAATAGTCAGGAAAACAGGAAACCAGTTTATGTAACAAACGCAAAGATCGCAAATAATGGCGCAATAAGTTTGAAATATGTGAAAAGTTGTGATAAAATATTTTGATTCTTTAATAAATCCATGTTGACAGGGAGAAAATTTGGAATTTAAATAATGAAAACCTTGGTCATTAATGATAAATAAAACATTTTAAAAAGCTTCAAAGATCCATAATGGCCGAGGAGGTGTATCGTCTTTTTAAAAACATGGAAATGGCAATGCGCTTCCAGGGGATAGGAAAATTTGCTGAGATAAACTAAGGTCAAAAATAAATTTGAGGATGGTTATAAAAATGTCCGAACAACTCTTTATAATAAAGTCAGGAACATCGTAAAATACAATAAACATTAAAGGTCTAAAGCACTTAATGACTTTGTGATCCTCTGACTCAGAGACAGATGCTGAAGATCAAGGATCTGGAGCCTGATAAAAAGCAGGAAGATAAAATGGACAAGGATTATAGAAGACAGTTTGAAATTATTCAGCAATCGCCTCTGCCTCTTTTCAAGGTTGGGACAGATGGTTCTCATCAACCTCTCACACTGAGGGTAAGAGTTATCATTTTTCTAAATGAAGAAACATTTCCAAAAATGCTGAAATTGTGTGTTCCAGATTATTGTAAAGAGTTCTAAGATGTTTGATGTGCCTAGCGAACGGTAACATCAATATTTGTCACGGAACTAATCAGACTTAAATATTATGGAAAGTTCATAACGGTTATACTTTTCTGATAAAATCTTTAAATGCCTGGAAACCCAAAATGTAAGTTTCCACGTCCTGATGCTGCCAGTTGCAGGAACCATATCAATTGCTTCGGCCACAGTAGCGAAGAATTTATCAACAGCAGCGCGAACAGAGGTTTCATTACAAAAACCAACAACTGTATGCAGGGAGATGTATAACATTATTTGGTGCCCAGAAATAACAGAAGATAATTGGGGCTTCTAAAGATGAACGTTCTTTCGGCAACAAAGGAATGGTACACTAGATAAAATACAGCAGAAAATTTGAAAGATCAGAACAACTAGAGAACACAGGCCAAACAATTTACACTCGTTGCAGGAGTAAGCCTAATGAGATGCGTCGTGAAAACGCGTTTTGGGGGATATAACAGCACCCTACAATTTAACACAGTGGTGGCACATAGTGGATGATAAACCAAGTTTTTGTTTGTCAAAAACACCTAAAATGGTTTCTCCTATCACAAAGACATGGATATGTCAGTATTTATTTCTTTTTAAAATCACTACAATCTTGTTTCATTACGTCAGAGTCAAGTCACCTATAAAATAATGGTTTACAATTAGCAATTTAAAACAATCAGAAGTATGAATTTTGATCCATACGCATTCTTAGAACAACTCTACGCTGGATTTACATTTAACTACTGCAACACTATCAGAGAAGGGAGTCAGAGCGCTTCAACTACTTGACTGCCTGTCAAGAAATATGTCGGCTCGACGAACTAAGTGTATTTCTGAAGTGTACTCCTGTGTTTTATTTAAAGAATCCGTCAGTTACCAAGATGATACAACATTCGGAATTTCTGGAAAGATTCGTTGAGGCAATTTTGGGTCAGGCAAGGAATTTGTAGAACGAAGTATTATATGCCAATTTTATTCATCTTGGTTATCAAATTCACGATAAACACAAAAAAGAAACATCATTAATTCAGGATTAGTATATTTGACGGTAGTAAAATTTAACGAAGCAATATGAATTAATGCTTAGCAGTTGGGCGTAAAACATGTGCATGATAAGTACTATGTAAAACCTCTACTGTTGGAATTCGTGAAACCACCATTTTTGTCATTTAGTGGGTGGATAATAATAGGATGGATCTCCAGGAGGTGGGATGTGGGTATATGGTCTGGATTGGGCTGGCCCAGGATAGATACAGGTGGCCGACGCTTGTGAGTGCGGTAATGAACCTTCGGGTTCCGTGAAATGCGGGGAATTTCTTGACTAGCTGCAAACCCGTTAGCTGCTTAAGAAGACTCTGTACCATGGAGTAAGTAAGTGGGCTCTCTCAACTGTAACACAACATAACTTGTAAAATCCATTGTACTTATGTTAAAGAGAATTAAAATAGTGGTTAAAGAGCATACATGATGAATTACGTTAATTTCGGCTTGGTACAAAGTAATCGTAAAACACATAGCTCGAAACTCTAGACAAACTAAATTAAAGACACAACAAACTGACGCCAAAAACGTTGCTGTAGAAAGGATAAATGATTGGTGTTGCTTCCGAACCGGAGATACAAAAAGGCCTTTCCTCCTACTTGAATTAGAACCGCGCTAAAAATAGCTTGATTACCTTTTATGTTCAGGAAGACCCTGAATATATATGGTTCAAGTGAAAACCTTCACAGAGGAGAGATGCAACTTCAAGCATTTTCATTCCCATGTAACGCACCAAGTAATTAATTAACTAGCCAACCTCTACTCTTATTCTTTGTTGTTTTTTTATTAATTTATATGGTATTTTACATTTCCATGCAAGTTCCTTTCTTCTCCCACTACAAAGCAGTCTTACCTTAGCTACATATGCGAAAAATACAATATACAAGAGCTCGGTTTCCCTTTGTTTTGACTAACTTTCAAGTTCAGTGTCAAGTTAAATTAATCAAACTCTTAGCAACAAATTAGAAGGAAAGTGATGGTTAACTTCCCATCCGTCAGGATATATGTCATTAATTTCTGAGCACTGAGGCTGTCGATCCGGTAAAATCATTCCAACGCGATGCGCAATAAAGCATAGCACGACTCTTGCGCCAACTAATGAGAAACAGAAGAATATCTGAACGTGGGCCAAACATGCAGTCCTTCTACAAGCAAAATACTAGCATGCAGAACTGTAAGGATACTGAAATAAATTAACGACGCTAAGCTAAGACAGTATGGATTAGAGGTACTGAAGTGTGATCATGAGGAAAGGTTCTAACATTTTCGATGGCACAGTCACAGGTTATGATGCCACAGCAGCCCACAGCTATTCAAGCATCTGCGCTACTTAAAATTCAAAGTTCCTGAGACACGACACAATGTAGATTGGTGGTTACCGAGATTTTTGGGGAAAATGGTGGCATAATTTTCGGGACAGTCAAATTATCCTAAAGTAAATGCCATTGTTAAAACCTCTCTATAAACAATTCTACATTTCTACGTTGTAGGTTAGCAAAAATCTTCCATTTTCGTATTTTGTATAGACCTATTACAATAAATTGATCATTATAAATGGAACGAAGTACGCATTCCTATGTAGAAATTCTAGTTCATGTTGCACTTAGCTACCCCTTCCATTTACGTAAGAGCAATGCTTATGTTAACTCAAACTGTAATATAGTTCATTTAATCGTCACGTTTTTTGGCTGCACCTTCGCTGTAACAGCTTATTTTGCGTTCAGAACATTGAGAGTTACACCTCACTATTTTCCCGATAATTCGAATTCCTTTTTCCGGGAGACAGTAAATACTCTGCTGTATATTCTACTTTTTGAAGGCTTTTGTATATATGTTTTACTTTTCATTATTTATTTTTTATTTTGACCACATTAAGATTGCTTTTATACGTTACCATTCCATTTATCGGCTTCCTCTATTACTCAATCGTGTCGGAAAAACGACCTATTTACCTTTTTTTTGACGTTTTGCTGACCGTGCATCTCAGTATATTTATCTCAGTAATTAACCAACTTGATGCACAAAATCTTGTTCATCAAGTTGGTTAATTACTGAGATAAATAAAAAAGACCTAATTACCATAGCATTATAACCTCACTGAAGTACAGTTTCATATGAACTCAACGTTCTTGCTTTTATCTGAAACACGAAACATTTTGATGAAAGTTAGTAACCCATGTATTTACAGATTACATGACGGTGATGCTGACAGGTGGGATTGAAGAGTCCAAGAAAGAGAAGAATCTTGAATAACGAAATGGAGAAAATGGTGAAGGAAACGGTCACTCTTTCATTTCAGATAATGTTCTGTTCCCCACCTGGAGCGACAGACAAAAATTACGAAAAATTTCAGGAAGAGTAAAGACCTCCATGTAAAGATCAAATTCGTGACCTTCCGTACAAGAAAAAGAGTTGCCCATTCGACTGTGCAATACCAAGCTTCAACAGGAGAGGTAGAAGCAGCAACAACAGCAAGACTTCAAATTTTGAGTGAAGTGTATGTACACCTACAAAAAGAACCGACTGTGAGATGCGGTCAAAATTCGTACAGAATGAAGTCCGTTAAATAACAAGACTTAATACTTCTGCTGCCAATCATTTTGTTTCAAATTTATCATTGCAAAATGTTTACGCTCATATTATAATAGCTCTATAACGTCACCATTACATGCCACGTCAAGATCGAGTTCCATGAAGGTTTTTGGGGCCACAGACGTTTAAAACTGGCACTTCGCTATGATTTCGTAAAAGGACAGTAGTAATGCATACGATGTAACGTTCCATATTCAATGATTGCGCAAATTCCATGCCTTGAATACAACATTAATCATTATATCTACAAAGCGTATTCTTCATTGCACAATGGGACCATTCATTCGCAGCACGCACATACGTTTGAAATTATAGGTAAAGAGCGTTTAATTAATATGTTATTACTCGAAGTAGCGCAAAATGACTTAAGATGTATCAGACGTGTCTGCAATAAACTGTCCGTCGTAACTTTTGTAATTATCTATGAGAAAGTAAATACGTTTAAGCGAGGTTTGCAATTCCCAGCCATTTTGACGAACATTGACATTTTCTGAGATGTCATAATTTCTTGATTGACATATAGTTTCCGACTTGTCAAAGGAGTGCAGCGTCTCCATAACCAGATCAAGCACAACAAGAACACACTGCTTGACCCTCAGGGCATAGAGAATCTACAACTCTTCAAAACGTCGGTATCAATTTTCCAGACGACACAGTGAAACATCCCGGGTGACTTTAATCCACTGATATTTCCTCAGGTAATCGCGATGATGATGATGATGATGTTAATAATAATAATAATAGATGAATAAATGCGTTTCACCGTAAAGGAAAACTCGTAAAAAGGATGTGGTATCCATACACTACAAGTGATAAAGGACGTGTCATAAAGTAGGCTGCTTGAGCGAGTTGAGTACATTTGGCTAACTACGCTGGTGAAGGTACGGAACGTTTTGTTTATACATATTTGCGTGATAAACACAACGAGCATATCTTTAATGTTTTAAAGACTTACGTAATTTTCTGAACCTTCCACCAGGGAGTTTTTATTGAGGAACCTACATACATTCCTGGTGATACATTTGTCAACACTCTCTGTGTTTAATGTCATCTGTACATGTATGTCTAAAGATTCTTATGCATATTCTGAAGGAAACTGTTGGAAACAAACATTTGTGTTCAATTCTATTTTCCTGCCCGGTTTACTATTAAAAAATCCTGTTCACATACAGAGCATATTATGTGAAATATTGATTTGAAAATAAAACTACTTCCTCTGGTAAGGCCGGAAAAAATTATTTTTTCTGTCATTTTATACCTCAAATCTAACTTTATAATTAAGAAATTTCAGTTGGAAGCAAATTTTCAAGAATAGTTATAATTAAAATCGTGTTACTTTTCGAGTTTCTAGATCCTTATGACCCTGCAAACATTTGTTTCAAATCTTATTTCCAGTTGAGTGTGTTTTCAGAGGCGAGAAAACCGAAGCAAAGAAAATACTTTTGACCCATGTGCATAGATCACACTTGTTACTCTAACAGTCCAGTGTACAAATTTACGTATTTACGTGACACAGGTTTTCTTCACCCATCCAGATAGGCCCTCGTACCCACACAGCTTCCTGTACAACGAGTGCCAGTTCTCTTTCTCGGGGTAAAGCGACCGAAACATGACGTTGGCCACTCACCCCATCTAACCCCGAGGTTAACGAAAGAGTATAACTATACCCAACCCCCTCTCTGGGTCCACATGACTGTTATAGGGTCGAATGTACCGTTACCTGTCATTCTGATCAGTAGAACAATGTTTCCTTCCGAAGAATTTCAATTTTTTTTTCACTGATCTTCCTGCCATCTCGACATTATAGATGGTGCTCTGAGATAAGGACGTCGTAAAATGAAGCACAAAATACATATCGTGCTTCATTGGCGTGTAATGCCATCATTAATATCCGGAAGGTAATTTGACTGTTAGCATTCTGTACTGCATGGCAGTGATAATAATGTAGGGCACAATAATTACGGAAGCTTTCGCAGCCATGGGATTTAGTGGCAATAGCATTTTCTGTTTAACGTTGTTTTCATATAAATGAGAATAAATAATTAATGGTGTAATACAAAGAGGTACACAAGTTAATTTTATCTAGCATGCCACCTAAACCTAGTTTATTACATATTATTTACCTCAGTAAACAATTTTGACAAATTACTTTTGCATTTACACCAAATTGTTTTTCATATGTAATAACGTGAATGTTCCACATTTTTTCACGCTTAGGTGATTAAGAACACACATCATAAAGTAAAAAATCGAAACTTCTTTCAGAATGAACTCATTCTTGTTGTCTCTAACGTATCAAATATTATTTATATGTGTCCTGGTTTATGCTACGATTTTTCCTCGACATCTTTTGGAATTACATCTGGTAAGAAACAAATGAAGTTGCTTTCCAAGTGCTATACTATTTAAATATCAATTGCCACAACAAGCGTGAAACAAAGTGATAAGGTGAATGATTATTCAGGGAAGCACAAACTGCGAGATACTTATAAGTGGGGGGTTGAAAGGAATTTAAAGAGACAGAGGTACTATGTCAAAATTTATTTCTACAGAATGGAACCTGGCCCCAAACACATTCCTGTACAAAACCAACATATACTAAGGTGAATTAATTAAACTGGTACTTAATGTAGCGGTCCAGAATTTGCGTAAAGTTACAGCTGGAAAATGCAACTGGGCCAAGGCAGACATCTGTGGTTTATATCTAAAATATTCGTGCGTGAAAGAAAGCCGCTAACGCGTAGGACGGCATTTTAATAAATCTGTTCGTTTTAAAACATACTTCATAATTATATATCGTGTTTTAATTAAAAAAATCCCTGCACATTGAATGACTCACTCGTGTTCAAATTGGTATCAAGTCTTCGGACGAAAATCCAAGTCAACACCATTTAATCTATAAAAACTCATCAGTATTTCAAAATAACAACATCAATTCAAAGAATAATGATTCTCCATGTAAATACAGTAGTGGATAAACTGCTACAATATCAGTCGCATAACTGAGGCTATTTGTGATGTAAACAATGGATGATAATAATGAGACATAGGGATAAAGAAAACGAACAAACTAACTCTAAGAAGCAGACTCCTTCTTGAGAAGCTACCAGTGCTTCGGCTACTCAAGAAATTCCACGTATTTTACGGAAACCGAATGTTCATTACCCTGTTCACTAGATCCCCGCCGCTTGTCCCTGTCCTGAGTCAGATAAAATCGGTCCAATCCTTCCAGCATTTCTTTAAGAGACATTTTAATATCGTATTCCTATTCACGCCTACTACTTGCAAGTAGTCTGCTTCATTTAGTTTCTGCTCCTACAACATATATGCACTTTTCTCCTTCCCCATAACTGCTACATGATCCACCACATCACCCTCCCTGGTTTGATCAATTTAGTAATACTTGGTTAAGAGCAGAATCATGAAGCACCCCAGTACGCAATTTTCTTCGAAACCTTCTCTTACTTCCTCCCTCTTGGGCCCAAGTAAATTCAACACCCTCTTCTCATACACTCTCAACCTGCGTCCTTCCCTTCAGAAAATAATGTTGGTACCTTCAAACGCAACAGTAGGCCCACTATTCCATAAGAAATGATAATTCTTTTTTTTTTAAAAATAAAGGATCCGCGTAAAGTTGAAGCACAGCGAAATCAGGTTTTCATAAGCTGAAAGTAGTCTACTGTCAATGCAGTTCACAACCAACGAAATGCCACAACATTAACACGAATTAACAAATTATTACCCAAAACAACTTCAGCCTACCTTGATCACCATCAGAAGGCTTTCTTCCAAACATGCAGCTATAAAGTTTAAGTATTTATAATTTCATAAAATAACTGCACCATTTATCTTACAACTTTTTCCCACTCTGACTTATTAGCTAACAGTTTACATGGCCATGACTCGGAGTATAAGGAGATCAAACGTAAACTAACGGTAATACAATTTCAGTCGGCATAAAAGAGCCCACTATCTCAGGTACAGGAAATAGATAAAAGTTCTTATAGGATAGGTTTATCACTAACTGGCGTTTTCCCTTATAATACAAACTTCAAAGGAAATGCAAAATTCCACTTAATTAATCCCCAAAACTAGCATTTATGACGGAGCAATTAATACAAAATAACTTCAACTCGGAGAAACTAAATGACTAATTTTATTACAACTGCCTAAGCAATTTAACTGTCAAGTTTGGTTGCGATATATCTTGATATACTGAGAGTTAAAAATATTGTCTTAAATTGCCCATAAATCTGAATACGTGAATGGTTATAAGTCAATGAATTCAGCTATTTTATAGAATTCTAAACATAGAATACCATAGCAACGTGTTAATTGGAACACATCGTTCTGATGATGGCCGGATCTGGTATAAACAAGTTTGAATTTGATAATAAATCGATAACTGATGTATGTACTGCTTTAGTTTGTACCAGACGGATAGTAAAATGGCGTCGGGTGGTAGGTGAAAGAAACATAATAGATCAAATAGACTGATAATTGTGTTATACGAAAGACGTATTTACTTATGTAAATTGACAAATACTATAATAACGAAGACTTGGGTCACTGAAAAAATAGTTTCCAGCGTTCCGAAGTGTCATAATGCCTTCAACTTCAGGGTCAAGCAGTACAAGAAGCAGAGCTCTGGCTACGCTGCTTGGACATCACAGAAGATTTTGCATCTTCATCGACATTACTGTAAAAACCTCAGATCTCGCACAGAGAAGAATGGCCATCAAACTTCAAACACGAAGATAATTGGTGTGTGGAGCCATAACATCACAGAACCGATGCCAGCAAATACAATAAAGATTGTCCAAAACTCTTTCTTGAATACGAACCCAAAACACACTCAGGCGTGGGAAGATAATGCAAACAGTGTCCATGAAGGTGAAACAGGCTTCGGTATAGTCCGTGGAGAATAGTGGACGTTTATCTGCCCTATTGATTTTGTACATTATCAATTTAATTCAGGAAGAGATAATTCTGGATTTATTGTTTCTCATCGCGTCTTTATCAGGCTGTGAAAAACGCGTGTTTTCAATAGGCCGAACCTACCGACCCAAAGTACAGGTACTTGCCAACGGAAACAGTAACGAATGGCAGAGACTGAAATTCCCCACTATTTATAGCATTCGGACGACAATCATTTCGAGAAAATTGATTAATTTCAAAGCAAAGTTGAAACTCTGAGAATAAAATGGTGAAAAGTTACTCTTCGAGTCGTAAGGTCTAAATGTAAATTTAACATTTTAGGTATCATTTTAAAAGAATTTATTTAAAAGATGCACTTGTTGTGAAATACACTACAGAGTATCCATGAAGCACGAGACTTAATTTTATCGCGCAGGTGTAAAATATACAGACAGTGTTGACAGAAAACAATGGGTTAAAGAATTCCGGTTTGTCTACGGAATAGCCATAATTTGCGTGATATCAGGCTTCATCGGCGATGTAAAGGAGATTTGTACTCTTCTGGGATTTTAAGCAGTGTAGATAAATGAGAGTTTGTTATACCGCTGTTTGGGGACCAGTAGGTTGTCTCGAAACGTCAGTAGCAAAATGTCATTTATCGACGCTGTGTTAAATCTCCGAAGACCGCAGAACTCAAGACATAATATAACCCCCTTTAAAGCTGAAATACATCTGCTTACATATGAATATCCAGCCAATATTTCACAGAGAACATAATCCACGTTCATTAGAAAGACGAAACGATTAATGATGTTCGAGGAAATGGTCACTATTTCTTGCAAAAATCACAAAGAACACACAAACAAAACGCGTGGTATAAAGCATAGGTTTGAAATGTCAGAATATGAGGTACACCCAACTGCCTCTCAGCTTTTAGTGTTCCTTTAAAGAGGGCCAGTTAAGAGCCAAAATTATAAAAGTAAGCATTAAGAGTGACAAGGGTATTACCCTTAGCGTTCTTACTGATTTCTGAAGCTGTGTGTTTTTTTAACAGGATGCATGAAATGGGCATTTAGACTACGAGAATCTTAACTGTTTCTTTTGAAGTTGGGAATTCTCCTTTAATGAAACCTGGAAGTCACTTACAAGGTTGACAAAAACTCGCCGCTGACTTCTATTCCTATTCAGAAAAATCCATCCCAAGTCCTTGCACATTATTTGTCTGAAATACATTGATCTATATGTTATCCTCCATACTAAGATTCCTGTCAATTTCGTATCTACTTCTAAATCTGCTTCAACAGAATAATAATTAAAATAAATCATCGTATTAGTATTATATTTGGCATGTGGCAACAAGAGTAACAACCGGAAATTATATTCATGATTAAATTTAGAGCAAATCAAATCCAAAAGTTGATGCTGCCAAGCAATTCACGTAATTTTAGCTCTGAGCCTCCCCTTTATATCCTAAAAATAAACATAAGTTTAGTACAGCATAATTTGGCATGTTGTATTACGTGCATGTAAAATGTGACCTTTGGCTTTGAGGTGAGTAAAATACATGACAAAGAGTATCGCTGAGAGCAATTTTGAGAAGAATAGTGTAACTTCAATTAAGCAACACAGAAATGTAATAAAAGGCAGGACGAAGAATTTCACAATTTGTATTTTAACTTACGTTCGTAAGGCGATTAAAGAAACAACCAAGGGACACAAGGTTGGCATGGGTGAAGGAATACACAAGTATACTTTCATCGCAAAATCCAAAGAAATCACTCTGAAACGCGTACAGATTTTAAAGATGTGAAATGGACTGAACAGGCTCAGGATGGATTAAAATTCGTCAATATTATGAAAACAGACGTGAAAGTTTCAATTTATAAGAGTAGGAAATTTCTTAACCGTCAATGTGCACAAAATGCTCCAAGAAGACCCTGGGTCACAGAGCCAGCTGATGGTACCAACTACTGGTCACAGAGCTACAGCAGTAGTTCGGCCTATGTTCGAGAAAGAAACGGAATCTGAGTTCAAAAAAACTGAAAGAATTATGGAAAGTTTAAGGCGAACAGCTTACCGACAGAAGACAACAAGCTCGTGTGTTTTACCTTAGTGACTACCTGAGATGTTTCTTGAAGTCGCTAAGAACAATAATGGAGAGAAATTACATTATGCTTCAACTACTATGTAATGGGAAATCAGATTATTAGATTAGGCGATTTACAAAATTCAGCACTTTTTCAACACAAAATTTCACAAAATAACAGAATAAAGAACAGCCAACAAAATTATACTTCCTCTAGTTTATATTTCTGCAACAAGTTTCAAACACAAAGTGTAATCTTTGAGCTAAAATACTTTAAAAACACATAAAAGTGTTATATACATATAATTATAGTTATTATTTGTGTTGACGGCTCTCAGTTCTTTTACTTTGTAAGTAACAGAAAGGGATTATAAACACACACACAAAAAAACAAAATTTCACGTAGCGATTATCTAGCGGAACTAAAGCACCCGGTATTATACTTCACAAAAAACAGGAAAGCAATATTAAACACCAAACACATGAAGAGGTACCCTGATTATATATGAAACATCTGCTGATTGTAAGATATACACATAAAACGCACAAGATCACTGTTCACGCAGCACACTAGAACACGCCACAAGAAATTAACACACGTGCAGCATACTTAGTGATAAGCATCTGAGGTGCCCTTCACTAATTAACACATACAAAAGCATATGGCTATGGCGACTATCTTGATACAGATATTCACTCAGTCCACGCTACATATTGCCCGACTACTGGTTCATTCTGTGACTGGAAAAACGAAGATATAAAGAGGTGACGAGGGAGACGCATGCGCACGAATATCGTGTGAGCAACAGGACGCCTGACGTCGCGATGCTTGCGCCCGCCTGTCCGTCTGTCTGGACAGAAAGCACCCGTCACACGATATGTACTTGCAGCTGCATCGTCACTTCGTGATACCATATCGTACTGAAAACAGAGTAGGCGGCATAGTAACCGTGTACGTCGGTATAATAACTGTTTACGTCACAGTATACAAGATAGTTTCTTGTAAATAAGAAATCGGACAATTAAAATAACTAAACGGGTAAGATGTTTGAACAAGGAAGTAACATTTACGTAATCATTTCACGCAGTGCGTAAGACAGGCATATAATCATATACTCACGAACGACGTCCGTACATTTCAACTGCGAAGTTTCTTCTGCACTAAAGGCTTACGTTACAAACCGCGGACAAATGTAATTGTGTCTATAAATCAGGAAATACAAGCTGTACTTAAAAAACACCAAATTTAACTTCACAGTGGGTGATATGAACGTTTTTGTTATCGGTCTCACATAACGCCTACAACAGACCAAATGAATTTTGAGGTACAAGCAATGCTATCCCTACGTATGCCATGAAGGCATAAGAGGAACATAAGCTGTAGCTTCCGCGGTCTTAAACTTTGCACTAGATTGATATGAGTGGTTAGCTTCACGTCCCGATCTCATTATTCTCGGTGAAAACTGCTCACAGTACCCACTGAAAAGGACACTGGATAGGCCCCAGAAGGTGTGCGGACGAATTGGGGAAGAGAAAAATGACTTTCCTTGCTGGTAAAAAAAAAACTATATTATTCAGTAAGGGCAGTCCCTATACCGCACACGCGAAACTTTAGTTTAACGTTAACAATTTTCTACGAAGGAAGGAAAATAACCATCAACTCCTCAAGGATGACCGTCTACTGTAGACATAGTTGGAATTTCTAAAAACGTGTTCACATAGACCTTCGTCTGATATTTAAAAGGCACTCTGAAAGTTAAAGGACTGTAGGTGGTAGAATTCATAGTGCGCTAGGAATTTTAATGTAAACTGTTAAAGTGTAAACCGTCCATACACAAGTTATGCATGAAACGGAAGCAAGATTCTGCCACCGTCTGTCGCGTGTAGGTGCAGAAAGCGAACCATGTGAGAAATACAACAGGCTACGCTGACTGCCAAAAACTAGGGTGCATGCACGGGACTTGTGTATTCGACCGGCATTGAAATGAAAAGACACCGTCGTCCGAGAAACACGGTCGGTTCACGAGACACTCAAGCAGTATCGTAACCGAAAAGTAACAGAATTACTGCAAGCAATGAACACAAAGTAGCTTACAGATTCACGGAACGCACAAATTTAAAGTCATCATGCATGATAAGTCAAGTACTACTGAATTTAAGCCAGAGGCACGAAATTCTAATGTCTTCAGATCATTCCACTGGGACTTGTAGACATAATAAGGCAGAAATCATTGTACAAGTCAAGCTGATATTTGAATGCAGCGTCTTGCTGCAGGATGAAGAGAGCGATTGCTGTAGGTCGATCGCCGTTAGTTTCTGCGCTAATTAGAAGTAGGAAAGTATTAAGGTAAGCGAATGCAGAAGTTGTGTTTTCCAAGAAAAAGTTCTGAGAGATCAAACTTCATATTGCACTCATTCCGTACATATACAAGTATTTATTAAACACAATTCCAACTTATTGCACCATCAAACAATATATACCTTGTACTATTTTGCAGTGTACACTTCCCTACACGTTTCAGCTTAAATAAGTCGCGTTCAGGGAAATTCAATTACAAAGGAAAACAACAAATATATTGTAATTGAATATATCTGAAGATGGATGACTTATTGAAGCTAAAACGTTTAGAGGAATACACCTATACTACACAATTGTGCGTGTTTACTCTGCCAATAAGTAAAATAAGTTGCAATTAACCAAACAACTAACTCTATGTAGCAGAGTCCTTCCTGAGAAGCTACCAGAAACCCACTTGGTAAAAAAAAATCCCCGAATTTAATGGAACCCGAATGTTCATTGGCGCTTCAAAAGCGCCCGCTACCTGTCTGTACCCTGAGCCAGAGCAATCCAGTCCATGCCTCCCCCTCCTATTTCTTGAAAAATCCACTGAAATTATTTGCACATAATAACAATTCTCAGAGATCAGTCGTCCGGTCAATGATTAGATATTACTACTGACAAGGCCAATACATTTTTAGTTATTTTAATGTATTTGCAGCAGGAAAAAAATTTTGCTGAAAGTACTAAACCGTAGTGTGTAAGATTGTGTGCACTGTGTGTGCATTGTTGATATGTAGTTTATTAAACAAGTTATTATTTCTAAAGGCTTTAAAAGGTTCCACATTACAAAGGCATTTTACCCCCTTAGTATGAGCACGCGCTTATGTTGATACAGCAAAAAATAACATTTGATAAGACTAGGCTTTCCATTAATTTCGCCCGCCTGAATACGGAAAAAAAATAGATTTCTATACATGCAAGAACGATATATTTCAAGGCCTGACTTAGAATACACGTCTCATTCACTTGAGAGTTCAATAAACCTTGTACTTACAGCTGTGAGTTTTGCCGCAAAACGTTTGAATGTGTCTATAATTTCTCAACTCGTATAATGCATATAAGTTACATGTGAGGTAATGGAAAACAGGAAAGCAAATCGCCATGATGTTTTTCATTCATGTCGAAAATTGCCTTAGAAATTCATTTTTAGCTGAAGACATAATATCATCATCATCATCATCATCATATCATGGAGTTGGGCCACTTGTTGACCCCTTCCGGGTCTCACGTATCCAGAAGTCTCTTCAAAGGTCTACTATAATTCTTTCTGCCAGTTGGGGAGTAGTGTTTCATTACCCTGGGTAATCTATTTCGAAGTATTATATTTACATATTGTGTCCAGTTTCTCTTGTATTCCAGTAATTTGTCCAAAATAGGTGTTTTTTTAACTCCTTTCCAATTTGTGCATTTGTTTGTAATTTGTCCAAGTGTATCCTGCTGTCTTTTTTCATGTATTTCATCTCTGCTGCTGTTATTCTTCTGGCGTCCCTTGCTTCAACAGTCCAAGTTTCGCTGCCATATAAGGGGTATAACAGGTAGTGATGCGTAATACTATAGCCTGTCATACCCAATAGTCATCCTCACCTTCTCGTGGTATACCCTGTTCTCACAAACGAGGAAATGGTGACCGAGTCACTGCGATATAACTGTTTCACCAGGAATGGAGAAAATGACAGACCTAAGCATGCCGGTCCAGAGGGTAACGGTAGCAATCCTACCGCTGGACTTACCATGCTCTGGTCCCGTAACTCATTCAGGGGAAATTTTAACCACTGGCAATTCTCAAGGAAAGAAGCCGGACAGATTTTCTTTAAACGACAACATAATAATATAAGTTATCAAAATACGGCGTAAGTTTTTATATGTGCAGGATACAAACATGGTGTGTCGTATGGATCGAACATAAGTTGGTTGAACAATCTGTTCCCAAGTAATGCGCTGGTTCAATAAAGTTCACACCAGTTATGAGGAGTAACTTGAAACCTTGACAAATTAATAGTTATATATGACGTCACAAATAAATGCAATTATTTCTTGAATTAATGCGCATATTGTTGCACTGCTTATTAAAGCCAATGCTCATGAAATTGTCTATGAATTTACAGTTTAGTTATCTTAAATTATTATAGTTTGATGAATGCCACAATCATGTA